>JAABUZ0100003031.1_pt1 | contig 26101 bp, 27 predicted proteins | sample 5562091 | NCBI WGS metagenome assembly JAABUZ01 (sample SAMN12813069, study PRJNA571459) | rock metagenome | isolation source: Antarctica rocks | place: Antarctica: Victoria Land, Linnaeus Terrace sud | collected 2015-12-21 | reverse complement strand
CGGGGGGGTTGCCACCGGCCGCGCCGCACGTCGGCGAGCACGTTCTGCAGTTCGGTCTCCGCTCGCTGCCGTGTCCACCCGTCGCCGGTGTTGCCGAGGGTGATCCACTGCCGCTTGCCGTACGCGCGGAAGCGCAGCACGTAAGCCGTGCCGCGCTTCCCGTCGCGCTCGAGCACCTCGCCCGTCGCTGGGCGAGGCATCAGGCCTCCCCTCGCGAAGCGGGCAGGGCCGTCACGCGCGCCCCTCCTGCTTGCGGCGGCGCCTCTCGCGCTGGGTCCGCACGAGCATCTCCCCGTCGCCTCGCGTGGACCATCCGAGCACGTCGAGCAGCTCCGCCGTGTCGCGCATGATGCTCGCGTAGGTGCCCTCGGCGTCGTCCCCGGCGACGTCGCAGAGCCCTTGCGCCGCCTCACCGGCTTGGTCTTGCAGGTTCTCCGCGGCACCCATGAGGTCCCGGAAGACGATCTGGCGGAGCAACGCGACCTGCGGCACGGTGAGGCTTACCGTGGTCTTCTGGGCGTGAGTGCTCATGCCGCCCGCCCTTCCTCGCCCTGCCCGCGACCGGGAGAAGCCGGTGGTGGCGTGGGCCGCTGCGACGGGCGAGGCGCGTCTCGTTCGCCCCGCTCGACTGGCCGGACGTTCCATGAGACGCCGGGATGCTGGTCCCGGAGGATCTGCGCCCAGGCGCGGCAGACGCCCTTGCGCGCTTCCGGCGTGGGCTCTCCCACGTTCGGGGGGATGGCGCTCACGGGCGCGTCGCGCTGTTCGCGACTGATCGGCGTGGTCATCGCTCGACCTCCGAGCTCGCCTCACGAGCGAGATCCTGGGAGGCGGCCCGAATCTCCGGCCAGCCGATCTCGTCGAGCAGTGCTTCCGCGAAGATGAGGTCGTCCATCTCCCGCTTGAGCCCCTCCACGAACGTCGGCCGCGTGAACAGGCGGCCGTCGGCGGCGCTTTCGACTCCATCCGCAGAGGTGCCGAGGAGGCCCAGGGCCTTCTCGCGAAGCCACGGCACTCGGGCGTGAAACGCGACCTCGGTGTCCGTGTCCGTGTCCGCGTCTGCCCACGTCTCGAGCCCAAACGCCATCTCGGCGCCCTCAAGGCGGTTCCGAGCCTCTTTGAACTCCTGACGGTCGGGGGGACACGTGTCGTCGGTCACGTGATGCAGTTTCTCGACGGCGCTGCGAAGCTCCTCGAAGAACATGCCGCGCAGCGGCCTGGCGTCACGAGAGGCGATCCGTACGGTGAGCATCTCGCCCTCTCCGTACTCCACGGTGAAGGCGGGAATGGTCCGCGGCGCGGTGGCGGCGGATGGGGCTCGCGCGGGCATCAGCGCACCCCCACGGGCTCGACCTCGAAGCCCTGCTCGACGAGCTGCCGGCGAATCGCCGCGCCGGTGTTGACGTAGCCGAGCCACCACCGGTAGCGGTCTTCATCGAGGCCGTCCCCCATGCGGCAGAACTTGGCGACCATATCGGCGCCCTGCTGGGTGAGGTCCGCAACCGCCCGGTGCGCCCTGTCGGGGTCAAGCACGACCGAGCACGCGGCGAGGGGCTCGGGGAACATCCGACAGATGCGCTCTGCGCGCTCGAGGGCGGCAGCGCATGCACGAAGGGCCTCGAGCGCGCCGTCCACGGAGCGGTAGGGACTGCCAACGTCGATCAGCTCACCCGCCGGCTCGTCGGGGACGTCTGAAGCGACGTCGTCGAGGAGCTGCGCCCGGACGTGCGCGGCCTCCTCGGGAGTGAGGGTCACGGTTACACGGTCAGCCATGCGAACTTCCTCTCGGTTTGAGGCGCCGAGGGGAAGGCTCCGATGGCGAGGCAGGCACGCCGCCTGGATGGATAGCGTGCCGGTCGCGCCGAAGTTTCGCCACTTCGGTGCCACGCCCCCGGCCGTTCACGCGGCGCGGGGGCACTTTGGTTGGTCTGCTGCGCATCCTACGCCCCTGGGCGGCGGTTTGCACGTTTTCTCAGGTACTGCGCGAGGCTCACGTACCCCGAGTCCGGCCGGCCGCTTAGGAGCGCTGAGATCCGCGAGTGCTCCCGCCGGCACGAGGAGCCACAGAACCGGGCGTGCGCTCGCATGCCGTCGAGGGAGACGCAGCAGGGTTGGCACCGCTCGGCGCTCACGCCCGCCCACCCTGTGCGAACATCTGTTCGTGTCCATCAAGGGGTCGAGCTACAAGAACTTCCAGCACGCGCTCGGCACCGGGAACCTCATGCTCGTGCGCGCCGCCGCCGCTGAGCTCCCGACCATCAACCTGGACGACGCGCTCTCGATCTGCATGCTGCTCGGCGATCAGGAACCCCACCGCTATGAGCAGGCGACGGTGCGCTGGCTCGGCCGGTTCTGCCTCGAGAAACGCGACGTGACGCTCGCCGACGTGCGCGACGCGGCCGAGGCGTTCGTCCTGCTGCGCACGGAGTCCGACAGAGCCTGTGGGGTGCTCCGCGAGTTGTGTGCCGGCCCATGACGAGCGGGTCGACGCCTCGGCCTTCATTGCTACGCGCAGCCAGCGGCTCGGCGGATCAGGGCGTCCATGCTCCCCCCGTCGCCGTGAGAGGGCGGGCTCTCCGACTGCCGCGCGGCGAATGACCTGAACGTGACGCACCAGGAGGGGGGCCGCAGGCGGTCACGCACTAGAAATTTGATTCAAAGGCGAACCGGCTCAATGCGGCATGCTGGTGAGGGTCGCTTACGGGCGGGGCGTGATTGAGCGACACGAAGCTCCCGCCGTCCTGCACGACGACCATCTTCCCCGAGTCACCCGCCGGCCCGAGTCCCATCGCCGCGGACTGCGCCGCGCCACCCGCGCCGAAGTTGGCGAACCCCCCGAGCGAGGGCCTGCCGAGCCCCGCCGCGGTCGGTATGAAGTTCGACCCGAACGTCTGGAACAGGCTGCGCTGCTGATCGTCGAACTGCGTCATCGCGGCGCGCACCTGATCGGTGATCCCCGTGCCTCCCTGCGCCGGGGCCGTGATTCCCGTGAGTCCCTGCCGGGCGGAGAGAAGGTTCTGCGCCGCCTGGGTAATCAGGTCCGGGGCGGCGTGCCGGGACTCCAGGCCACTGAGCACGTTCTGCCACAGCCCAACGAGGCCCGTGGCCGCCGCTTGGTCGTCCGCGGTGTCGGGGGTGAGCCCGGCGAGTGCCTGCTGCTCCGTGAGGGAGCCGAGCTGGTTCGTTTGCTCCGGGGTGAGAAGCTGCGCGGTCGTCGCCTCATGGCCGAGGGTCGCGACGTCCGCCTGGCCTTGGCGGATCGCGTCGGGGAGCTGCTGGGCGCGCTGCACGAGATCGCCCGCGGCGGTCACGAGTTGCGCCTCCTCGCCCTCCAATCCCGCGATCCCGGTGTGCGCGGACGCGGAGCCCTGGAGCTTCTTCGCTTCCTCCCCGAGATGCTTGATCTTGTCCTGGAGGCGCCACTTCGCGGTCGTCTCGCTCCACGCCCCGGCCCACCCGTCATGGGCGTACTTGCGGCGGGCCTTCGCTTCGCGGCCGTGGATCGCCTTGCCGTCCCTGGAGAGCCGCGCGGCCTCCGTGGCGAGCGGGCCGAGGCGCTGCTTCTTCGAGTTGGCTTCTCCCCGCACGCGGCCGGCGAGCGCGTTCAGTTCCTGGGCCATCGCGGCGTGCAGAGCGGCACGGCGCCCCCGGTTTCCCTTCCCGGTCGCGCCGGCGAGCAGCGCGGCGTACTTCGCGTGGATGCGCCTGCTCTCCGCACCCGCGTCGATCCCGCGCTCCGAGTGGATCGCGCGACGCGCCGCCATGTTCGCGGCAAGCTTGTCGGAGTTCCCGGAGAGGTCGCCCGCTACCCGGTCGGCCTCGGAGAGCATCCGGCCGTGACGGTCATGCTTGAGTCGCGCGTACTGGCGCTGCATCCGCTTGAGCTTGTCCTGCGCCTTCGTTTGGGCGGCGAGAACCTGGTCGCGTCGCGCCTTCAACGATTGCAACCGCTTGTCGCGGCCCATCCACGCCGAGGCGACTGTGTGGAACTCCCCGGCGACCGTCCGCTGCTCCCCGGTCAATAGTCCGAGCCCGTGGGTGCGGACGCCGAGGAGCTGCCCATAGTCCGCTTCGGAGAGCTGCCCGCCGGGTTCTGAGGCGGTGAGGTGCTGCTCAAGCTGCGTGTAGGCGTTCGCGTTGCCCGCGACTCCGAGGTCGGCGGTGTCGAGCGGGGAGAGCCCGGGGATGTTCCCGGCCCCGACGAGGGATTGGAGGAACGAGTGGCCATCGGCTGAATGGACGCCGGGGACGCTGAGGCCGAGCGAGCCGAGGAACGCATTCACCCTGGGGCCAGTTGCCGTCGGGCCGCCCGTCAGGTCGGGGATCGTCCCTAGGCCGCGGGTGTCGCCGATGAAGCCCGGGGCGCCCCCGATATGGGGCTGAGAATGGCCGGCGTGGCCGGCGTGGCCGGCGTGGCCGGCGTGGCCGGCGTGGCCGTGTGCGGCGTGACCGGCGTGGTGGGGTTGGCTGCCGCCGGCGAAGTGCGGCCGGCGGAGCAGGTGGTGGCTCGGTGGGCGCAACCCGCCGAACCGGCCCTGGCCGCCACCGGTGAGAAACCCTCCCGTGGCGAAGCGAGCGAGACGACCAACGATCCCGCCGCGGGAGTACGCCCCGCCGCCTCTCGCCCACATGGTCTGTGCGGCCGCGTCCGCGTTGCCGTGACCGTAGGTGGCGATCATGTAGCGGATCGCAGCCGCGGCGTTGTCTACCGGGTTCAGGATGTTGCCGTGCCCCGGAAGCATGTTCGCCCGGAACGTCGAACCGGTCGTCTGGAGCAGCCCTTCGGACGGGTTGCCCTGCGCCGAGTTGATGTCCGCGATCGTGCCCGGATTCGGATTCCCCGAGGACTCGCGCATCGCCTGCCGCACGAGCATCTGCTTCCACAAGCCGCCACCGACGCCGGTGAGACGCATCGCCTGGTCGAGCCACCCGGAGAGGTTCCCGCCGCCGTGGAACGGCTCATTCAAGGCCTGCCCACCGCCGGTCATGGAGCCCATCACCGACTGCAGCTTGCTGTTCGCCGCCCCGCTCGCCTTGTTCAACGCGGCCTGGCCGACCCGGCCGATCTGCCCGAGCCCCTTCGGCATCTTCGGCGTGGCGATACTCCCTGCCCCGCCGGCACCGCCCATCCCCGTGAAGTTCCCATCGACGTGACGGACCACGAACCCCGGCATCGAGTTGTACGACAGCCACCCCGGCCCACCGCCGGGATTGGAGTGCGACGTGCCGAACCCGCGGCCGCCGATGCTCATGAAGACGTGATCGCCGCGCGCGAAGATCGTCGCCGGCCCCGGGCCCGGCGCCCCGAACGACTCGAAATCACCCGACACGCGCGGCGGGATACCGAGAACGTAGGAGACCGCGCTCGAGCAATCGAGGCCCGGGTGCGGGTCGCGGATCGGGCCCTGGTCGCCGTGATGCCCACCCCACACATACGGCAGGTGCATGTTGTTCAAGGTGTTCGCGCGGGCAACGAGGCCGCCGCCGACCGCGCCGCCGGTCGCGTACCCGACGACCCCTCCCCGCCGAGCACCCTGCCTCCCGTCTCGAACGCCTGGGCGTGCGGCACCTTCCGGTTCTGCGCCAGCTCCTCAAGGCTGCCCGAGGAACCGAGCCCGAGCGCCTTGGCTAGTGCGAGCGCGGCTTGGAGCTCGGGCTGCTGATCGCCCGACGCGACGAACTCCCCGCGGCCGAGCAACGCGAGCTCGCGGTCCTGGCCGCGCTCCCCCGGGTTCCCGACCCAACCGCCGAGCGCCTTGCCGAACCCCTGAGCGAAGCCCTTCGCGTCAAGCCCGTTCGATGCGTTGCTACCCGGGCCGAGGTCCGTCGTGAGCCCCTTCGCGGAAAGACTCCCAGCCCCGAACAGCTTTAGCTCATTCGACAGGCTCGTACGGACGAGCTGCATTCCCTTGTCGGTGGCGCCCACTCCGCGGCCAACCTGGCCGGCGAGATAGTCGAAGCCGCTCTTCGCGGCGCGACCCATCTCCGTCGCGCCGAACTTCGTGTCGTCCTTCATCTTTTCCGCCATGAGCTTCATCGCGTGGCGGGTCGCGACGCTCGTGCCCTCGCCCTGCTTCTGGAGATCACGCCACGCATGGACCGCGTCGTCGCGCTGCTGCCCCGTCGAGGTCTTGATCTTGTGCCGAAGGAAGTCCATCTCCACCTGCCAGTTATGGCGGGCGTTCCCGGCGTTCGTCTTCGCGAGCTTTGGCGCGTCCTCCCAGATCACGCCGATCCGGTCGACCTGGCGCTGCACGCTGTCCACAACGCGCCGGTCCTTGAACGTCAGGCTCAGCTCGTGCATCGAGCCGTGGCCGGAGGCCTTCAACGCGGGCGCTAGGATCGCGTACTTCTGGATGATGTCGTTGATGAGCGCGTCCGTCGCGCCCTTCGGGATGCGCTTGTTGTGCTCGAGGCCCCGGGCGTACTCGACCATCTGCTCGGCGGCATGCTGGCGGGCACTCGGCGGCAGGTTCTTCATCACGGCCTCGGCCTGCCTCAGGTACGCGGGCGTCGAGTGGTACTTCACAGAGTCCTGGCCCTGGACGAACTGCTGGACGACGTGCTCGCCAAGGCGCTTCGCCGCGTCGCCGGCCTTGGCCATCTGATCCTTCGTGTACGGAGTTGCGTTGATGCCCAGGAGGTTGTCCAACAACCCGTTCTTGTGCTTCGTCGGGTGAAGGTCGGCCATGTCCTTCGCGATCTTGTCGCTCAGCGACCGGGCGGCTTTCCCCGCGGCGGTGTTGACGTCCAGTGCCGGAAGGTGCAAACCGGCCTTGCGCAGCCCGGCGTCGAGAGCGTTGGCGTACCGCTTGCCGTACTTCTCAGCCTTGCGGTCCTTGTTGAACCACTCGAAGCCGCCGACCAGGCCGCCGAGGACGCCGCCCGCGATCGCCCCTTCGGGGCCGACAGCATCCCAAGGCCCGCGCCGAGCGCCGCCTTGCCACCAATGCCGCTGATCGCGCTGCCGGTCCCGCCGCCAACGGCGCCGCCGAGGGCCTGGGCGCCCATCATGCCGGCCATGCCGACGCCCGCGCCGATGCCGAGCCTGCCGACCAGCCTGCCGCCCTTACCGAGCAATCCCCTGAGCCCACCGGCCTCCGCCTTCACGGCCGCGGCCTCGCCCTCCGTCCCGGCCACCACCTGAGCGGCCCCCGCGTCCTTGCTCGCGCCCGTCACCCACCGCCACGCGGTCGCCAAGCCCTTCACCGCGCCGACCGTCCGGCCAACCGCGACCGTCAACGACCCGAACAGAATCAGCAGCGGGCCGAGCACAGCGGTCAGCCCGATCGCGGCAACAGCCCCGCTCTTCACCGGCCCCGGGAGCTTCGAGAACCACGAGACGGCGCGCTCCACCGCGTGAGCGATCTTCACGAGGACCGGGAGGATGATCGGGGCGAGCTGCGTCCCGATCCGAACCGCCGAGGTCTCCATCGCCGCCCTGGCGTTATCCCAATGCGCCTTCGAGGTCTTCTCCCACTGCGCGTTCGCATCCTCCAGCTTCTTCAAGGCCGGGGCGGTCTGCGTCGGCAGGTCGTGATACGCCTTCCCGAGATCCTTTGTGTTCTGCACGAGGGTCAGAACCCCCGATGACGTGCGTCCGCCGCCGAAGGCGTGCTGGATGACCTGGTTCTGCTCGATCGCGGACTTCCCCGACGACTCAAGATGACGCTTCAAGTCCTGCATCGCTACCAGCACACCGTTCGGCTGGCGCATGTCCATGCTGAGCTGCGACTGCGAGAGCCCGATCGTCTGCAAAGCCTTGATCGCCTTCGACGTTGGAGCCGCCATCAGCGAGAACGTCATCCGCAACCGGGTCGCCGCCTGCTCGGCAGGTATCCCACGGGCGGTCATCACGTCCAGAGACGCGCCCACGTCACGGACCCCCAACCCGAAGCTCTTCGCCGCCGGGAGCACCCCCGTCGACATCGCCCCCACGAGATCCTGCATCTTCATGTTCCCCGCTCCGACGACCGCGTTCAGCAAGCCCATCGCCTGCCCCGCGGAGTGAATGTCATGCGGCGCGGTCTTCAACACCCCGACGAGCGCATTGGTGACATCGGTCAGCTTCGCGTTGCCGACGTTCGCGCCGATCGCCGCGTACTTCAAGACATCAAGGGCCTTCGCGCCGCGGATACCCGTCGACTCGACGTGGAACAGCGCGTCGGCGAGCTCCTTCGGGGCGTGCGCGGTGTGCGGCGCCATGTCAAGGATCGCCTTGGACATCTTGCGAACCTCGCCCTCCGTGGCCCCCGCCTGGCCGTGGACGCGCTCCATCGAGGCCTGGAAGTCCATCCCGAGCTTGATCGCCCCAGCACCAGCCGCGGCGATCGGGAGGCTGAGCCCGGAGATCTCGTGGCCGTAGGAGCGCAGACCCTTCCCGTGAGCGTCGAGCGACTTCCCGGCCGCAGTGAGCCCGGACGTGAACCGGCCGAGCCTCGTGGTGTGCTCCGCCGCCGCCGCCGCGCCAACCCTCGAAGCCGCAGCCTCCATCCCCAGCGCCTTGGTCTGCTGGTCAAGACCGAGCCGTGAGCGGGCGATCTCCTTCTCCGTCGCCCTCGTCTCCCCCTGCAACAGGCGGAGCTGAGCACGCGCGACCCCCGTCTCAAGGCCCATCTCCTTGCCCTTCGCGATCTCCGCCTTGACCGTGATGACCTGCTTGCTAAGGATGTTCAGCTTCGCCTGCGCGGGGCGCTCATCGACCGTGATGCGGCCCATAGCCTTCTCCGTCGCCGCCTGACGCATCTCCCGGTTGAAGCGAGTGAACCCTTCGGAGTCGACATGGACGCCGAGCTTCCCGAGGACCGGGACCTTGGACTGCTCGCGCGTCTTGCCGAACGCGGCATCCCACTGCTCGAAGCCGGTTTTTTCGAAGGCGGCGCCCAGCCGGGCCACCAAATTGCCGGCTTCTAGTGCCATCTGCTCACCTCCTTCTGGGATGCCGGTGACGAAACGACCGGCCTGCCGTGCCTCGTCGTATGCAACCGGATGGGCACCTGCACGGCTTGGTTAAGCGGCGGCATGAGCGCTCTCACGATCAACCGATCGTAGGGGCTGCCCCGGCGTCAAAATGACGACCTGGCGGTCAGTGAGAACCATCAGATGCGAACAGTCCTCACCATCCACATCGTCGCGCTGCCACCACGAACGCCGGTGCGCGGCGCGCGCGAACCAGAGCAGCGCGTTTTCCGCGACCGAGAACCTCACTTCGTCGTCTTCGGGCGCGTCGTTGACCGCCGCGTCGAGCGTGCCGCGCACTAGAAGCGCTCGGTGAAGCTCCGATGATGACTCCACGCCGATCCCCGAGTCCGCGATCGACACAGTGACGTCCTGGCCGACAAGCGACCACACTCGGGTCAGGGTTTCTTCAAACGTGCACGGCGGCGCGAGGCCCTCCTCGACCCGCCGTGCATGCTTGCGGTGACGGCGGCCCATCAGTCGACCCTGCCCGTGCCGGTTTCGCGGTCGTAGAAGCGATCGAGGAGGAACGACGGTATCCCCGGCCAGTGCACCTCGCTGAACGACTGCGCCAGCGGCGCGCGCCCCTCCTGCTGAAGCTTCCGCTGCTGACGGTCGCGCTCGCGGCCCTTGTCGGCGGCGCCGCTGGCGTAGAAGTCGCGAAGAGCGAGCTTGGCCTGCTCGACGCGGCCCTGTGACGCGTTGCGTTCATCGAGGACGTTCTGCGGCAGCCGCTCGGCCTGCACGACTGCCTCGCGGAGCGCTTCAAGCTCGCCCAGCGCATCGGCCGGCCTCGTGACTGTTGCGTTGGTCAACGAAGTCGCGGCTCGCGCGTCGCGCGTCGCAGTCGGGTCCGTCTCCGGGGTCAGCGCGCCCCTCGAGCGCTGCATGGCGCTCACGACCTCGCCGCCAGCTCGTAGGCGATGGATCTCGACGCTTGCCCCAGCACTCGCTCCTCGTGAACCGACCAGCATCGTGATCGTCGCTTGGGTGCTCGAAGCCGTGCTGCCGCCGCCGCCACCACCGGGCGGGCATCGGGGGCGGTTGGCAGAAGTAGGCACAAATCGCTGACTTTGCTGGCCGCAGAGGCACTTTGCGCCCCCGCCCGGCGACTTTCGGCAACCCGGGGAGAGAAACGGAAACAGTTGGGCTGTCGCGGGCGTCCCACCCTAAAAAAACGCCGTGGGACGAGTCGAGCATCTGGGTTTCTGGAGTTTCCGGAGGTCGGAATGGATCTACACCGGGGTTTTTCTCGCGGAGAACTAGGAACGGTCGCCCCCGGCAGCCGGCTTAAAAGAATCGCCCCCCTACCCCTGCCTTGACCGCACTCGCTTAGGGGTGCTAGGCGGCGCCACGAGGGCAGTGAGCGCCGCGTGTACTCGCGGTCGCGGGTGAGGTTGCGGTCCCCGTCGCGTTGGCATTGCGGGTTCTCCCCCTGGGGTGGGGTGGCGCTCGGCGTGATGGTGCGGGTCATGCGGCTTCCTGTCCGCGGATGGGAAGCAGGTCAGGGCGCGACGTGGGAGGCTGGCGGCGTCGCGGGGCGGCAGTGGGCGGGGTTGGGGTTGGGCGGGTTGGTTCGGTGTTCCAGGCGGCGCGGGCGCGGTCGAGGTCGAAGCGGAGGCGTGGCTTGGTGCCGGTGCCGGTGCGGATGGCGCCGAGGGTGTGGGCGTGGTCGTAGACGTAGCTGCGGGTGACGCCAAGGGCGCGGGCGAGCTCGGTGGCGGTCAGGAGGCGGGAGGTCGGGGCGAGGGCGCGTTCTTCGAGCAGGTCGGCGACGCGGTGAGCGAGCTGCTCGATGGTCTCGGCGGTCAGGGAGAGGGAGTCGTCTTCGAGGTTGGCTGTATGGGCTCGGACGGGTGCCCCGTCCCGTGCCGTCCCCTTAAGGGGGGAACGGCGGGACGGTCCACCGCCAGTGTCCCCCGTCCCGTTCCGTCCCGGAAGGTGGGACGGCGCACCGTTGCCGTGGTGACGGGGGTTTGGCGGGGTGCTCATGGCGTTCCGTCCCGGTCCGTCCCGGTGTTGGGACGGAGCGTCGGGGGTGGCGTTCCGTCCCGGGTCCCGGACGGAGCGTCGAGGGTCTCCGCGGCCCACGGTTCGAGGGTCCATCCGTCGCGCTTCTGGGTGCGTCCCGCGCGGTCGGCGAACGGCACGCGGTGGCGGGTCAGCGTGCCGTGCTGGGTGGCCTTGCCCTCGTCTTCGGCGAGGCGGCGCTGGACGTCGGAGCGGCGCTGTTGGACGGCGGCGGCGATCTGGTCGATGCTCTGCCCCGGGTTCGCGGCGACGTGCTCGAGGATCTCGCCGGAGCGGTGGGCGTCGCTGTTGCCGTCGAGCGGCGCGAGCCGCAGGCTGGCGCTCTGCTCGTGCCAGTCGAGGCGGTAGCGCAGCTCGGCGGTGCCCTCGGCCTCGCGGTGCTCGGCGCTCACCGTGCACACGCCGCTCTTGTCGCGCGAGAGAGTGATCTTCGACTCCCACACGGCCTCGAGGTCGGAGCTGCCGCGCATGCGGGTCTTGTCGCCGTGCCCGACGTGATGGGTAAAGAGGACCGCGGCGCCGGTCTCGTCGCGCAGATGCCCGAGATAGTCGAAGACGGGCGCGAGCTCACCCTGGACGTTCTCGTCGACGGCGGTGCCCTTGAGGCGCACGAGCGGGTCGAGGAAGATCGCCCGTGGGCGGATCGACCGGGCGGCGTCGAGTAGCCGCTCCTGCCACTCGGGGTCATCGAGCCGCACGCGCCGGTTGGCGGCGACGTGCAGGCCGGCGAGCCGTTCGGGCGCCAGCCGGTTGCCGCGCGCGAGACGATCGAGGCGACGGTGCAGCGCCGCCCGACCGGACTCCTCGAGCACGAGGATCACCGGGCCGGGCTCCGGGACGGCGAACCGCCCGATCGCCGGGGCGCCGGTGACGATCGCCCGTGCGAGGTCGAGCAGGAGCCACGTCTTGCCGACCTTGTAGCTGCCCTGCAGGGCGCCGAGCGCGGAGGCGACCAACAGCCCGTCGACGGCGAACGGCGTCTGGCCCGGGTCGGGCTCACGGAGCAGCGCGTCCGCGGGCTCGAGGAACGCCACCGCGGGACGCGCGGGTACCGCCGCCGGCTCGGCGGCGATGGCGCGCAGGGCGGACTCGCGCTCACGGATCGAGGCCGTCGCACTCACGCGGCCTCCGCGGCGCCGAGCAGGTCGCCGGCCAGGCGCCGGCGCAGCTCGTGGTAGCCCCGTCCGCGCGGCTCGATGCCGTACAGCGCCGCGCCGAAGTCGATGAGCGTCCCGCCCCGGTCGCAGCCATAGCACCACCAGCCGGCCTCGGCCGTCCCGTACGCGTGGAGGCTCGGGGTGCGCTCCTGCCCGCCCGCGTGCCACGGGCACTGGGCCTTCCCGTCCCGGCCCACGGGCCGGCCGATCAGTGCCGGGACGTACTCGGCGGCGGGGATGGCGAGCAGCGGGTCCTGTTCATCGCCCGCTCGCCCGGGCAGCGGCCGGGTCGGCAGGGACGGCGCGCGCTCCGACGGCGGATCGGGCAGGCTCCCCACCACGTCCGCGGCGAGGTAGGCCACCACGTCGAGGTACACGCACTCGACCGGCCGAGGCGGCGTGGTCTTCCGATTCTCGGTCCCGGCCGGCCGAAGGATACGCGCTGCATCAGCCGCGGCCAGGTCCCCGCCGAGCGCGAACGCGAGGCGCCGGTTCGCTCGCGCCGCCCACGCCGGCGGCAAGCTCTGCCGCAGAGGCCAGTAGCCGTGAAGACCGGAGCCCGAACGGACCACCACAGCCGGCGGCGGCGAGAACCGCTCAAGCGCCGCGCACGCCTCCTCAGTGTCGGCGTCGACGTGCAGGGTCCAGCACCGCTCGATGGCGTCGAGCCCGCCCGACTGCCGACCGTTCTTCAGCACACCGCTCCGACGCGGCGCCACGCCGAGGAAGACCTCGGCCCGCTCCGCCAGCTCGAGGATGCCCCGAGCCGCCCCGCGCAGATTCCCAGCGGGAAAGAAGTGGGTGCGCATTCCGCCGGAGGTCACCCGTTCGCGCACCTCGAGAAGCCCGCCCGCCGGCTCGCCGCCCGCGATAGCCGCGAGCTGCAAAAAGAGCGCGTCACCCTGCGGGATCACGAGCGCAGCTCCGAAGGCAGACAGCCGAAGGTGTAACGGGCCCGTTGACGAGGCTGGGTGCGGAGGGGCGGCCCGGCTACGCTTCGCCATGCTGCCCGCCTGCATGGCCGTGCCGACTGCGATTGCCCGCTTTGCTCGAGAAAGCGCGCGAGGGCGCGGCTAATCAGGCCGTATTTGGGGTGCCGATGGAGTAACACACCAGCAGTCTCGGCCCTCAGCGCCCATGAGTCACGGGTTACGTACCAGCCCGTCGCGCTGGTACGTAACCCGTGACTTGTAACCCGCGACTTGCTAGGGCGCGCGCGCGTTGCGCACTTGGCGCTCGCTGATCCCCAGCCGCTGCGCTATACAGCCGCGGCCGAAGCCGCGCTCCGTCAGGCGGTGGACCTCGGCCACGACATCAGCAGGAAGCTCTGCCCAAGGGTGCCCCCCGGACGGGCCAAAGGCCCTCGCTGCCCATCGCCGCTTCCAGATGCGCCGCACGTCCCCGGAGGCCCTTGCCACCGCCAAGCGCGCCGCGCCTCCGCCGACCCGCCAGAGCTCGCGCGTCGCGACGCTCTTGAGGGCTCGCGTCTCAGGGGTCGACGCAAAACAGTTAGGGCAGTGTCGGTGCTGCACGTGAGAGGGCGACCGGTAGCGGGTGGTGCCGCAAGCGCACGTGACCAGCTCGCCGCGCCGCGCCGGGTAGCGCCCGGGCTCGTGCTCTCGGTACCAGCGCATCGCATGAGCCGTGCGCGGGCAGAAGCGTCCTCCCCCGGCGCGGATCACGTGGCCGAGGATCGTCCCGAGGGGCGCTCCGCACCATTCGCACGTGCGCTCCTCGGCCGGGTACTTCCGCATCCGCTCTGCTTGATCGGGCCGCGGCTTCCCCAGCTTGGCGGCGCTGATCTTCTCGCCGACCTCCGGCGGACGCTTCTTGCCCATCGCCTCGAGCGCGTGCCCGTGCTTCTCGCATCCGCCGCTCGCGCCGAGTGCTACTGCAGGACCGCCGTCGGCGCCGCGCGCGCAACCGTCGTATCGGCACCGCGGCAGGTTCTCGAGGGCCCGCGGGTCGATCAGGTAGCCGACCCCGCTAGGTCCGAGGCCTGGTCGCTCGACGCGTTCTGCGGGGACGCGACCAGCCTCGATCGCCGCGCGAAGCGTATGCCGGTTGACGCCCGCCAGCGTGGCCGCACGCGTCAAAGATACCTTCGGGAGGGGCTCCGTGCCCCGCGAGTCGAGGAAGGCGGTCATCTCCGGTGGTGATTCTCGCGCAGCCGACGGACAGTCACCAGCTCCGCGCGGGTTTTACGGCTTCGACGTAGCCTTCGTCGGTCAGAGCCTCCTCGCCGGCCTCGGCGAGCCGGCCGTCGATCGCGACCGCCCGGTGATCGAGAACGCGGACAAACGTCGTCGGCAAACCCTCGCGCGCGGAGGGCTGCCATCGCTGCGGCCGTTGCGGAGTGCGTTGTGTTCCCCACCGGTTAGGGGCTCCTAGACGTCCACTTCCTTACGGTGATGCGCAGCCCGGCAGCCCGCTCCCGCTGCGCGGCACTCCCGGCGGGCTGTGATGCGTAAAGCGATACCCGAGCCGCGTGAACTCGTAATCGTCGTGGTCGGGGCAGTAGCGCGTACCGCCGAGGCGCACCACGAGCCCCGGATATGCGCGAAAGTGCCCCGCGGCGCAGTACGGCTGGCAGTCGTTCGCGTGCCCGATCCCGACGCCGTATGCGCCGCGGTCCGTCCATCGCCGCCAGTGGATGCGGTTGACGTAGAAGTTGCCGTCTCCGCACGCGACCACGATGGTCCGGGGCCGGTAGCTCGGGTCGCTGCAATGGCTTGGATAGAGGACGTGCACCTGCATCGTGTAGTCGACCCGGAAGTAGACGCCGTAGGTTTGCCACCCGAAATCCGCATAGGTATCGGGATTGGCGCACGTATCGTCGCTACCGGTCGCAGTGAAGGCGACGCCCGGGTTGCCCGCGCCGTCCTGCGTCGGCTGGATCGACGTGATGCGAGCCACCGGCGCCCCTGTCGTGGCGTCGTGCATCACGGTGCCGAGGCGCGGCTCGCTGGCGGAGACGTTCCGAGCGCCGCGCGGAACCCACACAGCGACTTGGCTCGTTGACCCACAGCCCCCGCCGGAGAACGACTCGCGCTTGTTGTTGTAGCGGTGGTCCGTGAGCGCGGAGGCCGGCGCCGCGGCTATGAGTGCCCCGAGTACTACGGCCAGGACGAGAGCCCCGGTCCAGCCGAACCAGGGGCAGTATCGGCACATGGGGCCAAGGGTAACTGGGAAAGGCCGTCGGTGCGTCGTTCGATCACGCGCGTCCGCACCCTTGGCCGATCACGGCCCCCACGCGCGCTTCCGCCGCGCCCCTGACCACCGGCAACCCGCTCCTCGCCCGCGCCGCCGGCTAACGGACTACGGCAGGCCGGGCTGTCGGGTGATGCGAGGGAGGTGTCGAGCCGCTGATCCCGACCGAGGAACCGATCAGCGCGGCTGTCATGAGGCTGATGGTGGCGGCCCTCATACGTTTGGACGTGAGCCACGTCAGGTGGCGCGATTGGAGCCAGGCCCGGGCGCCGGAAGCGCCGGTGAAGGCGGCCATTGCGCACCCCGCGCACATGGCGGGACTTAGGCGGCGGGCTTCGGAGAAGCCGAGTGCTGGTCTACGCGCTCGACGCCAGCACGGATCTTTACGGCGCCAGCTTCGTACTGCCGCGCGCCGATCTCGCGCGCATCCCAGGGAACGTTATGGGTGACGCCGACCTCGCAGTGGTAGCAGCGCCAGGTCTGCTCGGCGGCCTTGTACCATTCGTGCTCGCCGCAGTCGTGGCGGCCCTTCGGGACTAGGCCAGCAAGGACGCCCGGGAGGCGCTCCCGGGCGGCAGTCCGGTACCTGTAGTTGCTGTCTAGCATCTGGATCAGTCTACCCCCGATGTTGGGTCAGCGATTCCGCCGTTGAACGTTGCGGATGCGCCGCGCCTTCGCCTCGCGCTCAACCCGCTCTCGGAACGCCGGTTCGAAGGATTGGCGCCGGTCGTAGAAGAGGGCTCGGAACTCGTCGTCCCCGAACAGGGTGAAGGCGGTGTCTCGCTGGCGTCCTTTCCGCTTGCCCATTCGTGAGCCGGGACTCTAACGACCCTCCCACAGCGTGCTGGGCGCCTCCTGAGAGGCCTTCCAATGGGTGCAAGACCCCTTTTTGCACCCAAACCCCACGTAACCGGACCCAAACGGCCGGATAACGGCAAGCCGCGAGGCGCGCGAAAGCCCCGCCACAGCAGGCAAAAGTGGCCATTCGGGGTGATCCTCTGTCCCGCCTCCGGAGCGAGAGGTCGCAGGTTCGAATCCTGCCGGGCGCGCTGCATGAAAGCCCTGCTAAAGCGGGCCTTTTCCGTCCGGTGCATGACGGGATCGCCGGCACGGCGGCCCTCCTCACCGTCTCGTCTGCCCACGTCTGCCCAATGAACGCGACGCGGACGGCAGGGATCGTTGCCACGGGGCGCGCTGCCGGGACGAATCGCCAAGAGCACAGGCCGCGGCTGGCGGCTCGAACGATCCGAACGCCACGCCCAGATTGACGCCGTAATCGCCCTCGTGATGGCCGTCGAGCGCGCCTCCGCGCCCGCCCCCGAGCCCACACGCCACCACAGGACAGGCCGTGGATCGTCACGCCGCAGCGAAGGTCGTCAAGCGCCTCGCCCGCGCCGCCGGCATAGTGAAGAGCGTCTCACCGCACTCACTACGCCACTCGCTTGTCACCTCGGCTCTGGATGCCGGTGCCAGCCAGCGAGACGTGCAAGACGCCGCCGGTCACGCCGATCTACGCACGACGCGGCGATATGACCGCGCACGGCACTCCCTTGACCGGCACCCAACCTACGCCGTGGCCAACAGCCTCAGCTAGAGCCCGCGCGATAAGCGAAAGAAGCGCGAAAAGCCTCCCAACGGGGCAAGACAAACTCGGCGGATAAGGCGCGATAAGCGCGAAAAGCACTGGCCTCGCGCGTTGCGCCGGGAAATGCGCGGTAGCAGCGTTCTACCGGGCACGGTCGCTGAGGTCTAGCGCGGCGTGCTCGAGTGGCGCGGCCCGGTCGGCACGCGGCGCGGTGCCGCTCAATTTGGGCGGCGCGGCAGCGCTACAGGCGTGCGGTAGCGCTACGGATTGCTGTCTGGGGCTGCGATGTACTGGGGAGCTGGGGTGTCGCTTGGTGGGTCAGTGGGGTCAGAGGCGGCGGCGGCGTTGGGGGTGGGGGCGTTGTTCGGTTGGTCGGTGCTGTCTGGGGTTCCATCGCCGGGGGCACTCGGGGTGCCATTGGGTTGTGGTCGTGTTTCGCTGCCGCTGCCGCTGCCGCTGCCGCTGCCGCTGGCCTGGCTGTGATTGCCGTCGCCGTGCAGCGACCGCCGAGAAGGGGTCTGCCCGACCTGGGTGCTCCCCCGGAATGGACTTGAGAGCCGTCCGGAGCTGTGGTCTTGATTGCTTTGGTGGCTACCGGTCTGGTTGTGTCCGCGGCGGCTGCTCGTACCGTGCTGGGTCGCGCCGCGCGCGAGTTGCGGCGCTCGGGACTGGAAACTCGTGCGCGGTGAGGGTTGGGGGCGGGAAGTGAGGGCGCTCGCTCGATCTTGTGTCTCTCGCGAACGTTTCCCTCGATGATTGTGCACGCCGACGTTGCTGTTGTGCGGGTGTGTGTGAGACGCGCTGGTCAGCCCAATACCTGTGCCGGTTACCACGACGACCGCGGCAATTTTGGCGGCGGTCGCAAGCCCGCCTACGCCAACGCCGGCTGCAGAGGCCCCCGAGCCACCGGTAACCCAGTTGAGTAGCGGAAGCGGAGTGATCGCACTAACCGCCGATCGCATGCCCGAACGCGCGCGATGGACAAGCTGGCGGAAAGCGTTCTCGCTGAGACCCATCGCGTGCGCGGCCTGGCTACCGCTGTGACCCTCGAATGCGGTCAACGTGAGCGCTGCGCGTTGGCTCTCCGGTAGTCGCGCGAGCGCACTAAGCGCTTCAGCGAGCGATAAGCGCCCGGCTGCGAGGTCTTCAGTCAGTGCGGGAGCTGCGGTAGACGCAGGGATCTCCCCATCGTTGTATCCCCGCTTGGTGATCGTGCTGAGCGCTGCGTTGTGGACAATGCGATGAAGCCACGCGCGAACCTCAACCACCTCAACGCCATCGAGCAGAGCCGACCAAGAGCTGAGCATCGCCTGCTGCACCACGTCCTCAACGCGGTCCGCACGAACGATGCGAACCGCGTGAGCGCGCAACTCACTCACGTAGCGCTCGAAGATAACCGCGAACGCGTGCCGGTTGCCGCCTTGAGCCAGCGCGCTCAGACGCTCGTCGCTCTGCGCACGCAGAAAAACCGACGACAACAGCGGCCGCACACCCAAACCATTTGACCCGCCGCTAGGTGTCATCGGCAGAGTCGCTCTCGCGGTGAGAAAGATGTACTGCGGGATGCCACACCCGCAACACTTGGGCCCGGGACATCGCGATGTGCGGGCTCGCTGGCCGCCCAAAGTAGGACTCGTGAAGGCGTCACTGCCGACATCACTGTCCGAACGGTCCCCATGAGCCGATGTCTGGCCCCTTCAGCCAAGGCCTCGTCAAGCACCCCGGCGAACTCACGCTCGAGACGCAATTCTATCACATCTCGCGTGCCGTCACGCCTGCGCCGTCGCGACCCACAAACCCCCAAGACGCCCTGCGTTCCAGAAGCGGAATGGAACCGACCGGCGGAGCAGCGTGAGGAAAGCGTTCGCATATCGCGTGAGGGACGGTAGGGCGTTCCCGCGGCGCAATGAAGCGCCGCGGGGAACGCTGCCCGAACTACTCGCCGCTCTGGTGCTCCATCGTGCTGTCATCGCTGGACTCGTTCTGGTCCTCGTTGGCCTGCTGATCATCAGCAGACTCCGAAGACTGCTCCTGATCGGCCTGGTTCTCCTCCTGCGCAGCATCCTGCTGGTCGCCTTGCGCCGAATCGTCGGCGGCTTCGCTGTTGGCGTCGGCGGCCTCGTTGCTCGCGTCCGCCGCTTCGTTCTGAGCGTCAGCCGCCTCGTTCTGAGCATCAGCAGCCTCCTGCTGCTCTTCCGCTGCGCTCGGCGGGTTCACCGCATCCTGCTGCTGGTCGACGCTATCGCTGTGCTTATCAGCCTTGTCCTTGGAAAGATCACGCTTGTCAGCGCGATGATCGCGACGATCAACCCGCGCGTCCTTCGCCTTAACCTTGTGACCACGATGATGCCCGTGAGCAGCATCAGCAATCCCGACCCCACCAACGGCGAGCCCAACCAACGCCACTCCCCCAACTACCCATCCACGAACCCTGCTCATAACAATCCTCCTGGCCGCCAGCAAAGGCAGCACGCTTGACGAAACCAATCCTTAGGTCCTGATATCGACAACTCGCCCCAGACCCTCAAAGTTGGCCAGACGAGCGAACCACTAGACAAGAAGAGCCCCCAACCACAGAAAAGTTACGGTCGCACCCCCAAACACGCGACGCTGAGCCCGGTGCGAGGTCTAGCCCCTCAGCCCCCAAGAACTAACCCGCCACGCCGCCCAAGCGAATCGGGTCCGTTTCCCGGTGTCGTAGCCGTGGTACTCGAACCGTTCGCCGACCGCTACGCCGACCGCACCGGCTGGGCTGCGGGTCAGCATCACGCTCGGTGTGCCTTCGACGTCGATGAGTCGACCGGTGCAGAGACACTTCTCGGAATGGACGACTGCGATGGCTTTCGCCGGGCCGGGGGCGGGAGTGTCGTCGTCGCCAACTGGTTCGTCCACCTCTCCAGGGGCGAGAATGTCGCCCGCCAACCACGAATCGGCGGATGGCACCAGCGTCTCAAGTGTCCGAGCGATGGCCCGAGCGCGGGCTTCAAAGTCGCCAGGCGCGTTGCCGCCCGACGCTTCGATCAACCACGTCTCAGCGATCAGTTGTGCCTGCTGAGCCTCCGTCGTGCGCAGTATCTCGACGTACGGCGACGGGCCGTCTGCCCAAACCGAGCGGAATCGGCGGTAATCGGGCGAAACCGGCCACTCCTGGTTGTGGCGCGAGGAACTGGCGTTTTCCTGCTAATAGGCGCTTTCTGCCCCTACGCCGCCCGCGGCAGAAGGTGCCTCCGGAGCGAGAGGTCGCAGGTTCGAATCCTGCCGGGCGCGCTACGGAAGGTCCGTCGCGCGCCCCCGCCGCGCGCCGTCAGTAGTAGTGCCTGCGTCCTCCGACGGCGTGCCCCATCGTGCTGAGGAGCATCAGAGCCACGCCGACCACGAGCAGAATCGCCCCGACCGTATAGAGAATCGAAATACCGAGAAGGGCCCCCGCAATTACGAGGACCACGCCGAGAATGATCATCAAGCCTCCTTGCACTGTTGCTGTGAGCTCCTCTGTACCCGGAATCGAGCGGCAATAGTCATGTCGTCTTCCGCACACGTCCCGGGCGGGGCTCCTAACCGGCGAAGCGCCGGAACACTCGTTCAGGCGTTGTACGCTTGCGCTCCCCGACGCGCTTCCCCACCCCAGGACCCGTCGCAATGAGCTCGATCAGAAACTTTCGCTACGTGGCACTCGCCGAGGCGACCAGCTTCCTGGCGCTGCTGATCGCCACCTACCTGAAGTACCACGATCACTCGCCCGCGGGAGTCCAGATCCTCGGACCCATCCACGGCATCCTTTTTCTCGCCTACGTCGTGATCGCGCTGAACGTCCGCCCGCAGGCGCGGTGGAGCAACCGGGCCACGGCAGGCGTCCTGCTCGGCGCGGTGCTTCCGTTCGGAGGCTACATCGTGGACCGCTGGCTGGTTCGGAACGCTCGCCCTCGGCCGGCCTGACCCGGACGGCGACCCGACCCGCGGCCGCCCGGTCTTAGCGGTTCGGGTACGGGTCCTCGCTGCTGTCGCCGCCGGTGACCGTGTTCCACTCGCCGTTGGAGCACTTCGGGCACGGCGGCAGGCTCTGGACGGAGCCCACGCTGAGCTCGTAGTTGCAGTTTGTGCAGGTGTAGGTGCCGGCAGAGACGTCGCTGCCGGAAGGGACTGGTTCAGCCATGCAGGTTCCTCCTCGAGGTCGGGCTTTCCAGCGGCGCTACCCACACCCGGGCGAAGCTACGCCCGGCTGAGCACGTCCAACGAGTGGCTTCGGCCACAATGACCCCGTGGCCGAGCCCGCCGACATCGAACCGGCGCGCCCCGTCGCCTTCGTCCTCGGCGGCGGCGGCGCACTGGGCGCACACGAGGTGGGGATGCTCCGCGCGCTGCTCGAGGATGGGATCTGCCCCGATCTGATCGTCGGCACCTCGGTGGGCGCCGTGAACGGCGCGGTGATCGCCGCCGAGCCGAGCCTCGCCCAGGCCGAGCGCCTCGGAGAGATGTGGAGCGCGATCGACCGCGCCGGCGTGTTCGGCGGCTCTGTGCTCAGTCGCCTGGAGACCTTCGCCCGGAGCCGCACTCACTTCCATGGGCACGATGCACTGCAGCGGGTGCTCGAGGAGACGGTCGGCGTCGAGCGGATCGAGGACCTTGCCGTGCCCTTCGAGTGCGTGGCCGCAAGCATCGAGCGGGCGTGCGAGCACTGGTTCACGAAGGGCCCGCTGGTCGAGGCCGTCCTTGCCTCGTCGGCGGTGCCGGGCCTGCTACCGCCGGTGGAGATCGGCGGAGAGCACTTCGTGGACGGCGGCGTGGTGAACTCGATCCCCGTCAGCCGGGCGGTGCGCCTCGGGGCGCGGACGATCTACGTGCTGCAGGTCGGGCGCCTCGAACGCGCGCTCGAGCCGCCGCGCTGGCCGTGGGAGGTCGGCCTCGTGGCCTTCGAGATCGCCCGGCGCCACCGCTTCACCGGCGACATGGCGGCCCTGCCCGACGGCGTCGCGGTGCACGTTCTCCCCACGGGCGAGACGAGTCCTCCGCGCTACAACGACCTCTCCCAGCTCCGCTACCGCGACTTCTCGCACATCGGACCCCGGATCGAGCGGGCCTACGAGGCCTCCAAGCACTACCTGGCCACGGCGTGAGTCTCCCTCCCCCGACCGTCCGTCGCCTCGTGATCGGGCCGCTGTTCGTCGCTGTCGTCGCCCTCCTGATGTGCGCCTCACCGCTGCTCTTCGGGCTCGCCGCCGTCTGCTCGGTGGTGATCCGCTCCCGGGCGCCGTTGCGCGTCACGGCGCTCGCGCTCTCCTACCTCGGACGTGACGCGCTGGCGACGGCCGCGAGCTTCGGGTTGTGGGTGCGCAGCGGCTTCGGGCTCACGCTGGGGAGCCGCTCGATGCGCCGGCGACACTACGACCTGATGGACTGGTTCCTCGCCGGACTCACCGCCGCGGCGGAGCGCACGATGCACCTGCACGTCGAGGTGGACGAATCGCAGGCGGCGGAGACCGTCTTGCGCGCGTGCGCCCGTCCGGCGATCGTGCTGAGCCGCCACGCCGGCGTCGGCGACTCCTTTCTCCTCGTCGACCGGCTGCTCGTCCGCTACGGGCGGCGCCCGCGGATCGTCCTCAAGGCCGCCCTCCAGCTCGATCCCTTCATCGACATGGTCGGCAACCGCCTCCCCAACTACTTCATCGACGACTCCGCCACGGATTGCGCGGGAGACATCGGCCGGCTGGCCGGGGGCCTCGAGAGCTCAGAGGCCGTGCTGATCTTCCCCGAGGGAGGGAACTTCAGCGCGCAGCGTCAGGAGCGCGCGGTCGAGCACCTCGAGAAGGAGGGGCACCCGGAGGACGCCGCGCGCGCACGCGAGCTCGAGAATCTCCTCCCTCCGCAACCCGACGGCACCCTCGCCGCGCTGGCGAGTGCCCGGGAGGCCGACGTCGTCTTCGTCGCCCACACGGGCCTGCCGGAGCTCTCCTCCGTCGGCGAGCTCTGGTCCCAGGTGCCCCTCCCGCGTGCCGTGCGCGTGCGTCTCTGGCTCGTCCCGTCGAGCGAGGTGCCCGCGACCGAGGAGGAGCGGCGGGAGTGGCTCTTCGGCTGGTGGGAGCGCCTCGACGAATGGATCGAGGCCCAGGACGCCTAGCCGGCCCGGTGGCGCTTGGGACGGATCTCGTCGCGCACGGCCGGAAGCGCCGCCGACGCCGGAGCCGAGCCCGCCGAGCCCGCGGCACTCGCGGCGCGTACGCCGTGCGCCGTGCGCCGACCCGCGGGCGTCGTCCAGTCGACCCTTGCCGTGCGGAAGCGCAGCAGGGCCGTCCAGGTCGGAGCATCCAACCGACCGCTGGCCGAGAGCCCGCGCGCGAGCTGGAAGGAGCTGACCGCGCGCGTCGTGCGCAGGCCGTAGAAGCCGTCGAGCGCAGTCGAGATCCCGGCGCCGCGCAGGTGCTGCTGCGCCCAGAGCACGAGGTCGCCGCGGGCGCCCCGGCGCAGGGTCGGAGGCGTCGGGCGCGCCACGAGCGCCGCAGGTTCCGCGAGTCCCTGGCCGACCGCCCGGAACGCGTAGGGCAGCGCTTCCTGCCAGTCCCACCAGCTCAACCCCGGCGCACCGTAGGCCGCGGCGAGCAGCCGAAAGCGGCGGATGTCGGCGCTGCGCGGCGAGGAGTAGAGCTGCCCTAGGGGGAGGATCGGCCGGCCGTAGACGTTGTTCTCGAGGTAGGTGTGCTGATAGACCTGATCAACGCTCACGCCGATGTCCTTCCAGTACATCTGGGGGGCGTTGAACTGCGCGCCGCCCGGCCCGAGGAAGACGGAGTAGGGGAACGCGGGGTGGTAGTCGACGTACGGAAAGCCGGCCAGGGCGACGGGGTAGCGGGCGCCGACGGCCCGGCGCAAGCTCCGCAGGTAGCGCTGCGCGGACGCGTAGCGGCCTTCGTACTCCGTCTCGGCGTCGATGACCAAACACTGTGCCCCGAGTCTGACTGCGCGTGCCCCGAGCGCCGCCTCGTTCTCGGGGTAGCGACCGTAGACGTACTGCCAGGCACATACCCGCAATCCACCCTGCTTCAGGGCGGCGATCAGCCCGGGAGAGAACTGGCTCCAGGCGCTCGAGCCGTCGGAGCTCTTCACGAACACCGTCCTCACTCCGTAGGCCTTGGCCTTGGCGACGATGGCCTGTGGGCTTCCCCCGCTCGAGCGCGCGAGCTCCCAGATCCACATCCCCGTCCCGCCGAACGGGCCGGCGCTCGGCGCCGGTGCGGGCGAGGGCCCGGACGAAGGCGGCGGTGCCGTGCCGGTGCCGCCGTTGCTGCTCGCGTAGGCGCCCGCGCCGAGGCCGGTAACGATCACCGCTGTCAGGACCGCAACCAACGCGGCACGCATTCTCAATCCGCGCACGGGGCTCTTCCTCTCGCTATGTCTCGGTGCGCCTACGGGGTGAGCTGACGGGCTCGCGCCGCGATCACTCGCTGCGCGCCGGCCTTCGCTTGCGGCCGGTTCGCCCCTGCCTCGACCGCTTCACGCGGCGTTGGCGTTGGTTCCCCCGCTCCGCGTCGGCATGGCCGGCGCGGACTCGGCGTCGTGATCATGTTGGCGGACGCGCGGCTCGCGCGCAACCCCCAAGCGGCGGGGCGTCAAAGCGCCACGTCACGAGGAGCCCGCTAGCGAAAGACGCCGGTGTGCCCGAGCGAGTAGCGCCCGGGCTGGGGATAGACGCACAGCCCGTGCGGTCCGCTTCCGACCGGTATCCGCGCGAGCAGCCGCCCGCTCGTCGTGTCGAGCGCGTAGACCTCGGCGTTGTAGCGACCGGTGAGCCAGAGAACCTTGCCGTCGGCCGAGACCCCGCCCATGTCGGGGCTGCCGCCACCCGGGATCGTCCAGGTCTGCGTGACCTTCCGGGTGGCGAAGGAGACGAGCGAGACCGAGCCGCCGCGGCGGTTGGAGACGTAGAGCGAGCGCGAGTCGCGGCTCGCGTAGAGCCCGTGGGCGCCCGGTCCGGTGGGCAGGAAGCGCTCCACGCGCGGATCGTGCGCGTCGATCAGGTAGACCCCGCCCGCGGTCTGGTCGGCCACGTAGAAGGTGGCCCCGTCGGGTGAGAGCTTGACGTCCTGGGGCATGGAGCCCGGCCGGAGTTGCAGCGTGCGCGCGACGCGCTGAGCCTGCACGTCGATCCACAGCATCGTGCCCGAGAACTCGCAGCTCACGAGCGCGTGGCTCCCGTCGGCGGTGAAGTCCATGTGGTCGACTCCGGCGCACGGGACGCTCAGCGAGCGGCGCAGCTTCATGGAGCGTGCGTCGCGAAAGTCGAGCCGGTGCAGGCGCTCGGCGACGACGATCGCAAAGCGCCCGTCGGGCGTGAAGTAGAGGTTGTAGGGATCCTCGACCGGGACGGGCGCGCCGCGTCGACCCGTCGCGGGGTCGAGCGGGGTGAGCGAGTTGCCGAGGTCGTTCGTGACCCACAGCCGCTTGAGGTCGTAGGAGGGCGCGATGTGCTGCGGCAGCCCGCCCACCGGGAAGTGGTCGACGACTTTGTAGGTGCTCGGATCGATGACGTCGACGGTGTTGCTCGCGGAGTTGGGCACGTAGACACGGGCGGGGAACGAGCGCACGACCGGGCTGAGCCGTCCCGGCCGGTCGGCGGCGTAGACGTCGTGGGGATCGAGGAGCGGCGGAACGCCCGTCGCCGCGACGGCTTGGGGGCGAGCGGCGCGCGGCGGCGAAGCGCTCGGCGTCGAGGTTGCGGGCTGCGGTCGCCTCGCGGCGGAGCTCGCATGCTCCTTCGACCCGCATCCCGCGCCGAGGAGAACGAGGAGAGCCGCGAGCGAGGCGAGGAGGGTCACGCGGCTCATCGCGGCGTGAGCTCGAGGATCTCGTCGTGAACGCGGCCCGTGGCGTCGCGGCCTCCGACGGCGAGGATCCGGCCGGGCACGCTCGCCGCGCCGAAGTCCGAGAGGGAGAGCGGCAGCGAGCCCGCCTTCGTGATCTGACCCGAGCGCGGGTCGAGGGCGAGGATGCGCCGGCTCTGCGTGCCCTGGGTGGCCCCGCGCCCTCCGAGGACGTACACCTTCTCGCCCACCGCGCCGGCGGCCGCGTGCGCCAGCGGCCCGGGCAGGGTGGCGATCCGGCGCACCCGACTCGAGGCGGGGTCGAAGGCGTAGACCGCGCGGGTGGCGACGGTGCCGTTCGTGCCGCC
>JAABUZ0100003030.1_pt1 | contig 26104 bp, 25 predicted proteins | sample 5562091 | NCBI WGS metagenome assembly JAABUZ01 (sample SAMN12813069, study PRJNA571459) | rock metagenome | isolation source: Antarctica rocks | place: Antarctica: Victoria Land, Linnaeus Terrace sud | collected 2015-12-21 | reverse complement strand
GACCACAACCTGGGGCAGGGCGATAGAGGGAATGACCGCCCCGACGATGACCTCGATCGTTTCCCTGTTCTTGACCTTGACCCACCCCCGGCGCCCGGGTGCGTACGCGGTGCTTGCGCCTTTCACCTCCCGTTCGGTGAGGACCTGGAAGAGGAGTTCGGCGCCGCGGCGGTCGAGTTCCATGTAGCCGAGCTCGTCGATGCAGAGCAGGTCGACGCGGCCGTTGCGCCGCATCAACAGGCGCCCCGGTTCAACCGTGCGGAGGCGCACGGGTCGTGACTCCACGGCGCAGCCGTGCATCCGACTCCGCGCACCCCGTTGCCTGCGACCGTGGACCCCACTGCTGCACGGCTTGTTGCGCGAGAGTGGCGCGCAACGGTGAGCGCCACAATCGATGCCTTCTTGTGCCTCATGGTCGGCACCGTAGGTCAACTTGATGGCGCCTGTCAGCCTCAGCAGAGCTTGAAACTGATGTGCCGCTCGTCATTTTACGTTGTTGTTGGTTGCTGACCGCGTCGGCCGGCACCACCGCTCGGCGACGGCTGGCGATGTCGTCGAGCACCGCCTGGACCGCGGCACGGCCGGGGCCGTGCAGAGCGGCGAGGGCAGCGGCTGCCCGTCGGGGTGCCTCGCGGCGTTGTTCAGCCTGCCGCTGCTTGCGCTGGGTCGCGAGTCGGACGTCTTCGACCCTCGCCGCGTCCCTGCCGATCGTGGGCCGCTCGCCCAGGTCGAGGCGGTGCAGCAACCAGGACACGAACCCCACGGGCCTGTTGGGCCGGTCGGGGACGACAGACCCCCGGCGATGTGGTCGTGGAGCAGCTGGTTCAGGTCGGCCGCGGTCCAACCGTGTCGAGCGGGGAGAGCCAGCAGGGCCGACCACGCCGCCGGGGACACCGCCATGACCCAGGCGGGCGCCCTCGGGTGGCGGCGCCAGCGGAGGGCGAGGTCCAACCCCTGCGCATCGGGGGTCCTCCTCTGCCTTGATCGAGAATGTCGATGCGGTTCGCCGGTAGAAACTGCGGTGTCAACAGGGGGTGGGGTGGGAACTGAACCACTGCGTGGTGGGGTGCCACCCCTTGACCAATGCGCAACAACGACAATTGACCTGCGCTCGGCATCGGGGGACCTGTCGATGGGGTGGGTGCGACTGGGGTGCAGCGCGTAGACGGCCGTCCACCCCCGAGCTCGGTCACCACGTCGCCATGACTCCATCCGTTCGGCCAACGACCGGTGCCGCCCCCCTGCAACCTCGGTGACCAGGCCAGCCAGGCGCAGGAAGGTGCGCACCCGGCTGACCGTGCGTCGGGCGAAGCCTGTCGCGGCGACGAGGCCCGTCGTCGTCTCACTGGTTCCGAGCAGCGGCCGCGAGCTGCGCCCGGTCCGGTGGTCGGCGACACCGGCGTGGGTAGCGGCCACCACCAGCACCGCCTCAAGGGACACTCCCCCACCGGTGGCAGCGACAAGAACTGGTCGCAGCAGCTGGTAGTGCCGGAGGTACACCAACCGGACGTGAGCGACCCACCGCTCGGCCGACCACCAGCACGGCACACCGCACCACACGTCGGCGGGCAGCCCCCGGCGCAGTCGCGTCGGCGCGGCGGCGACGAGAGCTAACGGTGACGACGAGGTTGTCGTCGACCGGCCACGGAGATGGTCTTCAACGGTGTCAGGGCGCGCGCTACCCTGGAACATGGCAGGCAAGCCAAGTCCCCTCTCGGGATCACGTAGTTCACGCGAGCAACCACTCGCGAGGCGACAGTTCCGAAGGCCCGTCCCGGCAAGGACGGGCCTTCGCCCCGCCTGGTCACGGCGGCACCGAAGTACGCGCACTAAACCCCGGCAGCCCAGCCGACGGCGCGGCCCCGTGGCCCGGCGGCGTGGCACATTTGTGGCACACACCAGCCACCAGCGGTGCGCTCCCACGCCCACCAACACGCACCATCGACGCCGGTCGCGGCGGATGAAAACCATTGCGCTGCAGGCTCGCAGGGTCTTTTAATCCGCAGGTCGTCGGTTCGAGCCCGACGGGGCCCACCCTATCTGACCTGCACGAATGCTCCAACGGAGTATCTTCGATCAGGGTCTACTGATGACGAAACTGATGACTAGCTCGCGAAGTGATGACTAGCGCTCTGAGCAGGACGACGCAAATCAGCGGCTCAGTGGAGCGTCGATTGCGCTGCGCCGAGACCATTGCGGCACGCGGATCGAGGTCCACCGCGCCCCACGCTAGCCGCTCACGACCACGTGGCCTCGCTCGGTGCCGACTGTGCGATGAAGTCCTACCGCCCCGGCACCAGGTGCCGGACCGGCGCCGTCGCTGCAGGCGATCGAGGGTGCCTGCGCCGGCGAACAGGCGGCGGCCTGAGCTGATCGGCCATACTTGCGATCGTGGCGCGTGGGCCGGCGGGTGAGTCCGTCCTCGAACGCGCCGTCCGCATCCTTGCGGCGTTCGGGGCAGAGGACCCGGTGCTCACCGTGTCGCAACTGGCGGCGCGCACGGGGCTGCATCTGGCCACCACGTCGCGCCTGGTGAACCAGTTGACGGAACAGGGTCTGCTGTCCCGTGACGACGACCGGCGCGTGCGCATCGGGTCACGCCTGTGGGAACTCGGCGTGCGCGCCGCGCCCACGCGCGACCTGCGTGAGGCCGCGCTGCCGTTCCTCGAGGACCTGCACGCCGTCGTCGGGCACCACGCCCAGCTGGCGATCCGGGAGGGGACGGACGTGCTGTTCGTCGAGCGGCTCTCCGCGCCCGACGCCGTGATCAACTATTCGCGCGTCGCCGGCCGGCTGCCCCTGCACGCGTCGTCGTCCGGGCTTGTCCTTCTCGCCGCCGCGCCGATCAAGATCCAGGACGCCGTGTTCGCGAGCCGGCTCAAGCGGTTCACCGACCGGACGATCACGGACGGCGATCGGTTGCGACGTGTGCTCGCCGACGTCCGGCGGCAGGGTTACGCGCTCAACCCAGGACACGTCCACGCCGACGCGACGGGGGTGGCCGTGCCGGTGCGGGACGGTCGCGGCGCCGTGGTAGCGGCGTTATCGGTGATCGTGCCGAGGGACTCGCAGGCTCGCTCGACGATTCCCGCGCTCGGCACCGCTGCTCGGGGTGTTTCGCGCGCGCTCGCTATCACTGAATGAAAGGGCGCTTCCGCTGCGGATAGGTGCCGCGCATCCTTTCGGCATGCGTGAACTCCTCCCTGCCGTCAACGCCTCGAGCGCCGTCCGGCTGCGGGTCGTGGCCAAGCGTGCGGTGGCCGAGGACGTCGTGACGCTGACGCTCGAGCACGAGGACGGGCGGCGACTGCCGTCGTGGGCGCCCGGAGCACACCTCGACCTCGCACTGCCGAACGGGGTGACGCGCCAGTACTCGTTGTGCGGTGACCGCTTCGACCAGTTCCGCTACCGCGTGGGCGTCCTGCACGAGCCGGCCGGTCGGGGTGGCTCTGCGTACGTCCATGACGTGCTTCGCGTCGGAGACCTGGTCGGGTTGGGCGGGCCGCGCAACAATTTCGCGCTGGTGCCCTCGCCGCGCTATCGCTTCGTCGCGGGCGGCATCGGCATCACGCCGCTGTTGCCGATGATCGCGCAGGCGCAGGCGCTCGGCGCCGACTGGCGCCTGCTCTATGGTGGCCGCACGCGCCGGTCGATGGCCTTCCTCGACGAGCTCGCGCCCTACCGCGATCGCGTCGAGATCCGCCCTCAGGACGAGTACGGGTTGCTCGACCTGCCCGGCGCGCTTGCAAAGGCCGACGCCGCGGACACCAAGGTCTACTGCTGCGGACCGGCGCCGCTGCTGCAGGCGATCGAGGATGCCTGCGCCGGGCGGCCGCCCGGGTACCTGCGCACCGAACGTTTCGTGGCTGCCGATGCCGGCGCGGCGCGCGTGCGCGACGCGGCGTTCAGGGTCCGCTTGGCCCGCAGCCGCCGCGTCCTCGACGTGCCGGTCGGCGACAGCCTGCTGGACGTTCTACGCCGGCAGGAGGTGCCGGTGCTGTCGTCCTGCCAGCAGGGCGTCTGCGGCACCTGCGAGATCGGGGTGCTCTCGGGCCGGGTCGACCACCGCGACTCCCTCCTCGACGAGGACGAGCGCGCGCGCCACGACTGCATGTTCGTCTGCGTCTCCCGTTCCTACAGCGACGAGTTGGTGCTCGATGTCTGATGTCCTGACCGTTCCCACTATCGGCGTCGATCCGTTCGGGCCCGCCGTGCGCGAGGATCCACTCCCCTTCCAAGCTGCGTTGCGCGACGCCGGGCCGGTGGTGCATCTGACGGCGATCGACGTCTACGGCATGGGCCGCTACGAGGAGGTCCACGCCGCGTTGACCGATTGGTTGGCGTTCGAGTCGGGCGCTGGGGTGGGGCTGTCGGACTTCCGTCGCGAGGAGCCCTGGCGGCCGCCGAGCCTGCTTCTGGAGGCCGACCCGCCGCAGCACGACGCGCCGCGGGCCGTGTTGAGCAGGATCCTCGGCCAGCGCGCCCTCAGGCGGCTGCGTGAGCGGTGGCGAGCCGACGCCGTCGAGCTGGTCGATGCGGTGCTGGCCCGCGGCACGTGCTTTGACGCCATGAGCCAGCTGGCCGAGGCCTTCCCGCTGCGCATCTTCCCCGACGCCGTCGGCATCCCCACCGACGGCCGCGAGAAGCTGCTGCCCTACGGCGACCACGCCTTCAACGCCTTCGGCCCTGGCAACGACCTCGTGGCGAAGGGTGCACCTCGCGTCGCCGAGCTCTCAGCTTGGGTTAACGCGCAATGCCGCCGCGAGGTGCTCGAGCCCGACGGCTTCGGCGGACAGATCTGGGCCGCCGCCGACCACGGCGACATCACCCACGCACAGGCGCCACTGGTCGTCCGATCACTGCTGACCGCCGGCGTCGACACCACGGTGCACGGCCTGGCTGCCGTCCTCTACGGCCTGGCCACGCACCCCGACGCCTGGCAGCGGCTGCGCGCCGACCCCAGCCTCGCCCGCATCGCCTTCGACGAGGCGGTGCGGTGGCAATCGCCGGTGCAGACGTTCTTCCGCACCGCGACGACCGACATCCGCGTCGGCGAGATCATCGTCCCCGAGGGCAAGAAGATCCTCATGTTCCTCGGCGCCGCCAACCGGGATCCGCGCCGCTGGGCCGACCCCGACCGCTTCGAGCTGACGCGTGACCCGTCCGGACACGTCGGCTACGGCATGGGCCTGCACCAATGCGTCGGACAGCACGTCGCGCGGCTCGAGGCCGAAGCCCTCCTCGCCGCCCTCGCCGCCCGGGTGACCGCCATCGAGCTCGACGGCGTCCCCGTACGCCATCACAACAACACGCTGCGGGCATTCGCTTCGCTGCCGCTGACCGTGCGGCTGTGAGGGAGCGTCAATTCTTCGGTGGAACTTTGCCTGGGCGGCCTCAACCGGAGAGCACGCGGCTGATGCCCCGCGCCGCGGCCATCACCCCAGGGGTGAAGGGCCGCACCACCGCCGTTGAGTCCCCCCGGACGACGATCGAAAGCGCGGCGACGACCTGCGCGCGGCGAAGGACGGGCGCCGCCACGGAGACCGCGTCCTCCGTCACCTGCCGGTCGCTGACGGCGTGCCCGGTGCGGCGCACCTCGGCCAGCACCCGGCGAAGCCGGACCGGGTCGACGACGGTGTGGCGGGTGTGGCGGTGTAGCGGGGCGGCCAGCACCTCCTCCTGGATCTCCGCCGGGGCGTAGGCGAGCAGCACCAGCCCGACGCCGGTGGGCGGCAGGGCGAAGCGGCCGCCGACGCGGGTCAGCACCGGCACCGCGCCCCGGGCGGCGAACCGCTCGACGAACACCACTTCCGCCCCGTCGCGCACGCCGAGCTGGACGTTCTCGTGGGTGACCTCGTACAGGTCCTCCATGAACGGCAGCGCCGCCTCCCGCAGCCCCAGCCCGCGGGGGGCGAGCGCGCCGACCTCCCACAGCCGCAGCCCCACCCGGTAGCGGCCGTCGTCCTCGCGCTCCAGGCCGCCCCAGGCGGTGAGCTCGGCGACGAGGCGGTGCGCGGTGGACAGCGGCACCCCGACCGCGCAGGCCAGCTCGGACAGCGTGAGCACGGGGTGCTCGCGGCTGAACGCGTCGAGCACCGCGAGCAGCTTGGTGTTCGCCGTCCGGGGGCCCACGTCGGAGAGTCTGCGCGCGCTCAGAGCTCGAGGACCAGCCTCGGGCACGCCGCCCGGGAGACGCACACGAACATCGTGTCGTGCGCGGCCTGCTCGTCGGGGGTCAGCAGCGAGTCGCGGTGGTCGACTTCGCCGGAGAGCACCGTGGTCTCGCAGGTGCCGCAGGTGCCCTCCTGGCAGGACGAGAGCACCTCGACCCCGGCGCCGGTGAGCGCGGCCAGCACCGACTGCTCGGGCCCGACGGTCACCGTCCGGCCGGTGACCGCGAGCTCTACCTCGAACGACCCGCTGCGCACGGGCGCGCCGACGTCCTTGGGCGCGAACCGCTCCACCCGCACCGACCCGGCGGGCCACGACGCGCAGCGCTGCTCGACCGCGGCCAGGAGCGGCTCGGGCCCACAGCAGTAGACGAGGGTGTCGGCTCGCGGCTCGCCGAGCACGGCGTCGAGGTCGATGAGGCCGACCTCGTCCTGCGGGTGCAGCGTGACCCCGCACCCCGCGAACGACGGAGTAGTCAACGACGCAGTAGTCAAAGCGTCCAGGAACGCCATGGACCGCCGGCTGCGGCCGCCGTAGTGCAGCTCCCACTGCGCGCCTGCCGCCTGCGCAGCCGCGGTCATGGGCAGCAGCGGGGTGATCCCGATTCCGCCGGCGACGAACACGTAGCGCGGGGACGGCTCGAGGGCGAAGTGGTTGCGCGGGCCGCGGACGTCGACCTCGGCGCCCTCGGTGAGCGCGTCGTGGACGTGGGCGGACCCGCCTCGCCCCGCCGGCTCCCGCAGCACCCCGATCCGCCAGGCGTGCCGGTCGGCGGGGTCGCCGCACAGCGAGTACTGCCGCACGAGCTCTCCCCCGTCGGAACCGCAGAGCCGCAGGTCGACGTGCGCCCCAGGGGTCCACGGGGGCAGCTCAGCCCCCGAGGGGTCGGTGAGCCTGAGGACGACGACACCCTCGGCGCCCTCGCTGCGCCAGGCCACCCGCAGCCGGAGGTCCTGCTCGACGTCGGCGACGGCGCACTCCTCGGTGGCCGTCACCGGACCGCTGCCCGGGGCCCGGCTGCCTGCGAGGGGTGGCGGACCCGGTGCGCCGGCGGGGCGTGGGTACCACCGCCGGCGTCGGGATCGGGCACCGGGCCGGGGAGGTCGGGGTGGGCCAGCAGCCAGGTCCACAGCCCGGCCGGGTCCCCGGACTCGGTGGCGGCGCCGCAGGAGCACTCGCCGCGCAGCCGGTCGCTGCCGGGCAGCCACGCCACCCGGCTGGTGCGGGCCGAGGTCACCGGCCGGCCAGCTGCGCGGGGCTGTCGGGCACCTGCTCGGCCCCCGCGGCGGCCTGGGCGGCGATGAGGCGCCGGGCGGCGAGCCCGCCGGTGTCGATGTTGATGGAAAGCTCCTGGTAGCCGTCGGGCTCCCCCGCAAGCACCCGCTCGAGGGCGTCGAGGGCGGTCACGTCCTGCAGCACCACGGTGCGGTTGCTCTCGGCCAGGTAGTCGCTGACCCTGGCGTCGTCGAGGGCGAAGTCGCGGGCCACGGCCCAGAAGTCGTGGGTGGAGCTCTCGGTCTCGGGGGTGATGGCGTAGACGACCTCGACGTGGAAGCCGTCGGGGTCGGTGCCGTCGGCGTTGGGCAGGACACCGACGGGGGCGACCCGGCTGTGCAGCAGGTACAGGCACGGCGGGTGGAACTCGATGTCCTGCCAGCGGACGATGCGGCCCTCGATGCCGGTGCTGTGGGCGTAGAACGGCGGGCAGTCGGCGTCGTCCATGTGTCGGGTGACTCGGACGACCTGCGCGTCCTCGTCGACCTCGGTGGTGATGGGGGTGTTCGCGACCTCCGGGGTGCCGATGTAGCCGCCGTGCAGGTAGGTCTCGTGGGAGAGGTCCATGAGGTTGTCGACGAGCAGGCTGGCCCGCGCGGCGAGCGGCTCCATCCCGCTGACCGTGGTCCAGCCCTGCTGGTCCAGCCACGGCGCGCGCGGCACGGCGACGTCGTCGCTGCGTCCCTCGTCGCCGATGAACACCCAGACGAAGCCGTCCTGCTCGACCAGCGGGTAGCTCTTGAGCCGGGCCGTCCGCGGCACCCGGGTCTGTCCCGGGACGGCGACGCAGCGTCCGTCGGTGCCGTAGGTGAAGCCGTGGTAACCGCAGACGACGGTGTCCCCGACGAGGTGGGAGGGCTTCTCCGAGAGCGGGAACCGGCGGTGCACGCAGCGGTCGCTCATCGCGGTGGCGGTGCCGTCCTCGCGCCGCCAGAACAGGATGGACTCCCCGCAGATGGTGCGGCCGAACACCTCCCGGCCGATCTCCCGACCGTAGGCGGCCACGTACCACTGGTTGCGAACGATCGAGGTCATGCGGGTTCCTCCCGGGGATGTCGGCGGTGTCGTCATCGAGCGTGACCCGCGTCACCGGGGCGGGACAAGGCCACTTCCACCGGGTGGAAGGTCCGCAGCGCGGCGACGCAGCTCGGCTCGCTGCACCTTGGCCGAGGCGGTCATCGGCAGGTCGGCCACGGCGTGCCAGCGGCGCGGCACCTTGAACGGGGACAACCGGTCCCGGCACCACCGCGCAAGCTCCTGCGGGTCGACCTGCTCGTCGGGTGCGGGGACGACGAACGCGACGACCAGCTCCCCCCACCGCTCGTCGGGCACGCCGACCACGGCTGCCAGGGACACGGCCGGGTGCGCGGCGAGCACCTCCTCCACCTCGACCGGCGAGACGTTCTCCCCACCGGTCTTGACCATGTCCTTGAGCCGTCCGACCACCCGGCACGCGCCGGCGACGGACATCTCGGCCAGGTCGCCGGTGTGCAGCCACCCGTCGTCGTCGATCGCCGCAGCCGTGGCGGCGGGGTCGTCGAGGTAGCCGTGGGTGATCCTGGCCCCCCGCACCCACAGCTCGCCGGGCTCGCCGGGTGGTGCGGCGGCACCGTCGGGGGTGGCCACCCGCACCTCGGTGCCGGCGAGCGGGGCGCCGACGGTGGTCCGGCGGACGTCGTCGGGGTCGGTGGGCGCGGTCTGCAGGACGGCGCCGCAGGTCTCGGTCATGCCGAAGGTGATCGAGAGCCGCGCGCCGAGCACCGCCTCGACCCGGTCGACGAACCGCGGGGTCACTGTGGACCCACCGGTGAACAGCACCTGTAGGTCGGGCAGGTCGGGTCGGGTGGCGAGCAGGTCGAGCAGGGCGGGCGCGGCGGAGAGCATGGTGACGCGGTGCGCGACGAGCGCCTGTACCACCGCGGCGGGCTCGAACGGGAGCACCACGTGCTCGGCCCTGGCCCATAGCGCCCCGACCACCCCGAGCACGTTGCCCGCGGTGTGGAACAGCGGCATCGGGTTGCACCACACCCGGCCGGCCGTGGGCCCGAGCCGGTCGGCGAAGGCGTGGGCGGTGGCGAGCATGCCGGCGTGGGTGATGCGCACCCCCTTAGCCCGCCCGGTGGTGCCGGAGGTGAGCTGCACCTGCGCCAGGGACTCCGGGTCGACGACGGGGAGAGCGCCCGGGGTGGCCCGGGGCAGCGCCGCCCGCCAGTCGGCTCCCACCCGGACCACGTTCACCCCGTCGACGGCCGCGCACAGGTCGGCCACCGGGTGGCACTGGTGATGGCGGCGGTGGCGGTACCGGTGATCGTGGTGGGGGTGGTGCCCTGGGGGTCGGCGCGGCGCACCATCGCCGCCCGGGTGTCCTGGTTCGCCCGCCGCACCGAGGCCCGGACCCGGGCCTTCGACGCGGTCGCGGGGGGACCGTTGCGGGAGGTGCCGCGGGGAGAGTCGTTGCCGGGGGTGCTGGCGCCGTTGCTGCCCCTGGAGGTGGAGGACGGCCGCGGCGGCACCCAGTGCCTGCTGTGGAACCGGCGCACCGGGGTGCTCTCGGCGGTGCTGCTGGTCTCCCCGGTGGGGATCACGTTGGCCGACGCCGCGGACGCGAACTCCTGGGTGACCACGTTCGGCGGGTGGATGGCTGATCTGGGATTCAAGCCGATGATCAGCTCGGTGTCGTTCACGGTGGAGTCCTCCCCGACCGGTGGGGTGAACCAGCGCGCCTACACCCAGGGCCGGATCGACCCGCATGCCCCGGCGGTGGCTCGGCAGGTGATGCACGAGCTGGTGGCGTTGCAGCCGACCTCGACTGCGGAGGTTGTCACGACGGTGACGATCAATTTCGACCCGGCCAAGGCCAATCCCCGCCCGAAGGATCTGCTGTCGGGGGCGGCGGAGGTGGTGCGGTGGTAGCCGGGCATCGAGGCGTCGCTGACCGCGTCGGGAGCGACGGTGATCGGGCGGGCCAGCACCCCGTGGTTGTTTCGCCGGATCCGTTCGGCGTTCGACCCGGCGGTGCGGGTGGCGATGTCGGATGCCGACGAGTCGGAGTTGACCGAGTGGGCCGATGCCGGGCCGATCCGGGCCGAAGCCGATTGGGAGGTCTACCGGCACGATTCGGGGTTCTCGGTGTCGTGGGTGATGAAGGCACCCCCCTCGGGGGTGGTGCGGCAGCGAGACCTGATTCCGTTGACCGCGCCGGGCCCCTACAGCCGGCGGTTCTCGATGGTCTACAAACCGTTCCTGGCCTCGGAAGCCGCCGAGCAGGTGGAGCGGGAGATCAACGCCGGCAGCCTGCGGAAGGCGTGGGCGAAGAAGACGAAGAAGGACGAGACCGAGCGGGACCGGGCGGATAGGGCCAAGGCCCGCCAAGCCGCGCGTGAGGAGTCGTTGGGCGCCGGGGTGGGCCGGTTCACCATGTACCTGACGACCACGGTGCGCAACGAGGCGACCCTGGACGCGGCGGTGGCCGACGCCGAGGAACGCGCCGCGCAAACCAAGGTCCGGTTCCGCCGGGCCCGCGGCGCGCAGCCGGCCGCGTTCGCCGCCTCCCTGGGGTTGGGCATTGACCCGACGAGCGCCCTGTCTCGACGGGCGATCGAGCGGTGGATCGCGTGAGCACCACCTCGATGCGGCCACCGACGACCCAAACGAGCCCGCCGTCGGTTTCACGTCGGCGGGGGGCGAAGGGCGACCCGTGGCTGTACCGGCTGCTGGAACGGTTCCGGGCGCCGGAGCCGGGGAAGAACAGCGGGGTGGCCGCGGTGACCGACGGCGGGTTCACCGAGCGGCAGGAGAAGGCCCCCACCCCGACCAATGATCCCTACCGGGGATTCGACGTTCCGGAGTTCGTGCCGGGGGCCCGCGGGGAGCGGGCCGCGTTCGGCGGCTACGCCGCCAACGTCGATGCCGGGGCCCTGTGGCAGGGCACCACCGCACAGGTCGCCGGATTGTTCCCGTTCGCCGCCGCGTCGGGGGCCCGGGTGCGAGGTGTGCCCTTCGGCCGACATCTGCACACCGCCGAGCCGATCGGCTTGGACCCGGCCCAGTGGCTGCGCGACGGGCTGGTCACCAACACCGGGCTGTGGGTGCAGGGCCAGCCCGGGGTGGGCAAGTCCACCGCGGCGAAACGACTGCTGGTGGGGTTGGTGGCGTTCGGGTTCACCGCCGTCGTGCCCGGCGACATCAAGGACGAATACACCGCGATCGTGCAGCGGATGAGTGGGCAGGTCTTTCGTATCGGCCCCGGCCTGGACTCGTTGAACCCCCTGGATCTGGGCCCCATGCGGGAGGTCATCGCCGCCGCGGTGGGCGCAAAGCGGGAGCAGTTGGTCGCTCAGGCCCGTAGCCGCCGCCGCAACGCCGGAGTTTGCTGCGCGAGCTCGAGGAGATGCCCAAGGACTGGACCAAGCACTGCGGGCAGCGTTGCAAGGATTGGGTAGCCGACGGAAACGCAAAGCCCGTTCCGATCAGGTCAAAGCCGACCAGAGGAGGGTGGCCGCCGCCGCTGACCGCCGCCAGTCCGAGGCCCACCAACAGGCCCAAGACTCGATGATGCGCAGTCAGCTGGGCGACGTCACCGACGGCAAGTGGTGGGAGACCTAGAGTTCCGCCATCGCGGCCACGGTGGACCTCGTCGAGCGGTACGCCGACGTCAGCCCCTGCGCCCACGCCACCCGCGCCAACCTGGCCAGCGCCGACTTCACTACCGGGTGTGACCGGACCTCTTGACACGTGGGCTGCGTCACTCTATGTTTGCTATAGCAGGTGGCGCATCGCATGTCTTGTGCGCCGGAGTGTCTATCCGGGCGGTTCGACTGGAGAGCCCCGGATGGCCAAGACAGCGAGCACCTTGCTACATCGCTCGGGCATTTGAAGGACGCAAACGATGACATGGAGGAATGACAGATGTTGAGTGACGACATCGCTTGGTACCCCGCGGACCTGGAGAACACGGAGAGGTGGATTCATGTTCTTTCTGAGGCCGAGATCGCCGATATCCAGGGCGCGCTGACCACCGCGATGGATGCGGGTGCCACCTTTGACACCCTCACGAAGGAAAACTCTCCGCTCAGCGTCCTGCCAGAAACGTTGCGTCGGACGCTCGACAGCCTGGAGAATGACCTCGGCATCTTCATCCTGCGCGGATTTCCGGTTCAAGGATATTCGAAGGCCGACTTGCGGCTCATCTACTGGGGAATCGGTCTCCACATGGGTACGACCGTCTCACAGAGCAACAAGGGTGATCTCCTGGGGGACGTGAAAAATTTCGGAAACAAGTTGGCGACCGCGACCGGACGCGGATACATGTCCCGGGAGCAACTGGGCTTCCACACGGACACCGCAGATGTCGTGGGTCTTCTCGTGATGGCGACTCCCAAAAGCGGGGGCCTCAGCATGTTCTGCAGTTCCGTGGCGATCCGCGACAAAATCGCGAACACCTGGCCTCAACTGCATACGATCCTGCAGGAGCCGTTTTATTGGAGCTGGAAGGGTCAGGAGGCGGAGGGCGAGCTGCCCTACTATCAGCAGCCCATCTTCAGCTACGAAGGGGGACGTTTCTCATCTCGCTACATCAAGACGCACATCTTGTCAGCCCAAGAGTTCCCGGAGGTGCCACGGCTGACCGAAATGCAGCGTATGGCCATGTCCGCGATCGACCTGCTGGCGAATGATCCTCAGTTCCATTATTCGATGATGTTCGAGCCAGGCGATTTCCAGTTCTTGAATAATCACATCACCTATCACGCACGGACCGAGTTTGAGGACTACCCGGAGGAAAACCGGCGTAGGCACCTGCTGCGGATGTGGCTTTCAGTCCCCAACAGCCGTCCGTTGAGTGCTGGCATGACAGCGATTTACCGCGACCCCACCGCCGGCGCTGTCCGGGGGGGGTTTCCGTCGCGCGTTGCCGACCACGTCTATGAAACGAAGGTTTCCGAGTTCTAACCAATTAGCCTAAAGGGAGACGATGCGCTATGGCCGATCACCACAGGTTTAGCACTCACAGCATGCTGGACGACCTGGGGGCCCGCGTGGCTACCTTGTCTTATGACGATCTCGCGGACAGTGGTCGGAGCGTGTTTCGCACGGCGTTGGTGGACACCCTCGGCGTCGCGTTAGCGGGCGCGGACTTCGAGGGAGTGCGCATCGCCCGCAGCGTCGCCGTACCAGAGTCCTCGGGTACCAGCCTGATCCTGGGTTCAGCTGACCGGGCGAATGCGCTTGATGCGGGCATGCTCAACGGGATCGCGGCGCACGCGCTCGACTACGACGACGGCAACGTGATTATGGGCGGTCACCCCTCGGCCTTGCTTATTCCCGCGTTGCTCGCACTCGGAGAGGAAGTCGGTGCCTCAGCGAAGGATGTGATGGTGGCCTACGCAGCGGGGTACGAAGTGATGATTCGCATCTCCCGGGGTGTCAACACCACCCACTATGAAAAGGGATGGCATCCCACAGCAACGATCGGTGTGCTGGGGGTCGCGGCTGGGGCGGCACGCTTGTTGGGACTCGATGCCGAGCGGTGTGCGGTCGCCCTCGCGATCTCGGCCTCGATGGCCGCGGGCGTCAAGGCCAACTTCGGGACGATGACCAAGTCGTTGCATGTCGGGCACGCAGTGCGTGATGGTCTGCTGTGCGCAAAGCTCGCCTCGGGCGGATTCACCGCGAACAGATCCGCGCTAGAGGCCAAGCAAGGATTCCTGGACGTCTACAACGGGCTCGACCAATACGACGCGTCAGCCATCGTGGCGAACATCGGTGACGGCCTTGAAATAAACAGGGTATCCAACCCCATCAAGGCATACCCATGCTGCGCCAGTACGCACTCGGCCATCATTTCTGCCATGGAGATCCGTCAGGCACACTCCTTGAAGAGTGCGGACGTCGCACGGGTTGATGTCGTCGTCGATAAGAATCGTATGCCTCACACCAATAGACCCCAGCTACAAGAGGCCCTATCGGGCAAATTCAGCCATCAGTATGTCGTCGCGCGGGCTCTACTTGAAGGCCGAGTCGTGCTGGAGCACTTCGAAGGCGACGCTCACCGCAGTCCTGAAGTTCTGGCCATGATGCGACGAATCGAGGTCTCCGCCGCCCCCCCCCGGTGGGATGCCGAACTCCTTCGCCGCAGACGTCACGGTCTCCACAGAAGCCGGCGACACGTTCCGCGCGATGACCGATCGACCACCGACCTACGGAAATGAAGCAGAGCTCGACCCTCCGCAGCTTTGGGAAAAGTTCGCGGACTGCGCCAACAGAGTTCTACCGGCGGCAGACGTGACGGTACTCATGAATTCTCTGCAGAAATTTTCTGAGCACGGGGACGTTCGCGACTTCATGCGTCTGGTCGAAGTCGGCAGCTCACGACGACTCTCGGGATCAGTCGTCTAATCACAACAATTTCCGGGTACTAACGCGATGTAGGAACACAATTCACCGCCTGGCGTCCAATGTAGGATACGTTGACTATTCTTGAAGCGATCCGCGACCGCGGTACATACCTGACCTGGGAGGCGTGATGTCAGCCGAGAAAGCCGAAACGATGCTAACGGTGAGTCCGAGTTTGAGCGACCAAGCGTATTGGGCGCTGCGAAAGATGATCACCGACGGCCGTCTCACTCGCGGTGAACGCATCACCGAACGCGCATTAGGGACGCAACTCGGCGTGTCCGCGACTCCTATTCGGGAGGCGTTCCGGCGCCTGGAACACGAGCGGCTCATCGAACGACGCGACGGGCGAAACGCCACCGTGGTGGATCCCACCAACACTCACCTTGCCCAACTTAATCTGATCCAGGCTGCTCTTCGCGGTGTTGCAGCGCGAATGGCTGCTCATTCCGCGACCGAAGAAGAGCTTGTCGGCATCCAAGAAAGCTACGAGTTAAGTCGCACACAGCGATCGGGTAGCCCCGGACCCGCGCCTACCGAGCGCATCACCGTCACGCGCGAGTTTCATGCATTGATCGACAGAGCGGCGCACAGCGACGTCCTGGTCGACATGATTGCCACGTCGACGGCCTTCGACTTGAACGAGCGGATTCAAGCGGTCAAGACGTTGCAGGAACGGTATCCAGCCGATACGGGACTCAACGAGCATCGAGAGATCCTCGCAGCCCTCGTGACACGCGACGGTGAACGTGCCGAGTCGCTCATGCGGGCCCACATCACCCGGACCGGTGAGGTCTTCCTGGCGCTGCGTGAAGGAGATAGCGACCACATTGACGGCGTTCCTCCCCGGGACGGCGGCCACACCAAGCCGCAGCGGTCCAGTCCCGACGCGCTGCGGCGCAGATGAACGGCAGACCACCACGCACACCCACGGCCCTGCAGGGCCGCGCTGCACCTTCCTTACCAGCGAATCGAGGAACTTCGATCATGATTGCGTCTTTGCCTGCCCTGGATACTAGCGATAGACCGGTGCGGGTCCTCGTGCCGGTCGGCATGCTGGGCGGCGGGTTTCCGGCGGGGACCGTCGAACGCGGCATAGCGCTCGGCGCCGATATCATCGCTGTCGATGGTGGCTCAACCGACTCGGGACCGCACTACCTGGGCGCCGCCACTGCCAAGACTGCCCGGGCCGCGGTGGCCAGCGATCTGAGGGTCATCCTCCCCGCTGCCCACAAGGCCGGGATCCCCGTAGTCGTCGGCTCCTGCGGAACCTCCGGCACCAACACCGGAGTCGACTGGGTACACGACATCGCCCAGGAGATCGCCGCCAGCGAGAATTTGAGTCTTCGTGTGGCGCGTATTTACAGCGAGCAAGAGGCGGGGCATCTGGAGGGCCTGCTTGGACAGGAACGGATCCACCCACTGGAACCGGCCAATGCCCTGACACCGGAAACGCTGCACCGTTGCAGCCACATCGTCGGGTTGATGGGACACGAACCCATTGCCGAGGCCCTCACCGCCGGCGCGGACGTCGTCCTCGCCGGGCGAGCCACCGACACCGCCCTGAGCGCAGCGCTGCCCCTGCTGCACGGTCTGCCACCGGGGCCGGTGTGGCACGCGGCGAAGATCGCCGAGTGCGGCGGCCTGTGTACCACCGACCCTCGCGGTGGCGGGGTGTTGATCAGCCTGGACGCCACAGGGTTCACCGTCGAGCCGCTCAGCCTCACGGCCTCGTGCACTCCCACGAGCGTGGCCGCGCACATGATGTATGAGAACGCCGACCCGTTCCGCATGCGCGAACCAGCCGGAACGCTCGACACGAGCGCCGCCACCTACACCGCCCTCGACGACCGCAGGGTCCGAGTCGAAGGGGCCCAGTTCGAGGCCGCAGCCCAGCACACCATCAAGTTGGAAGGGTCCGCCCCCGTCGGCTATCAGACCATCATCATCTCCGGCATCAGAGATCCAACCCTGCTCGCTCGGCTCGACGAATGGTGCGACCGGGTGCTCACCCATCTCCGCCACCACATCCCGGCAACGTTCGGCCTCACCCCGGACGACTACGACATTCAGATCCGCCGGTACGGCCACGACGCCATCCTCGGGGCCGCCGAGCCTGATGCTGATCGACCACCGCGAGAGGTCGGGATCGTGTTCATCGCCACCGCCGCCGATCAGTCCACCGCCACCCAGTTAGCGAAGTTCGCCAACCCCCGCCTGCTCCACGCACCCCTTGCCGACGAACAGGCGTTGCCCAGCTACGCGTTCCTCGGGTCACCGGCCGAAATCGAACGCGGCCAAATGCACGAGTTCGTCCTGCAGCACGCCGTCGACGTCACCACACCCGACGAATTGTTCACCACTGTCTATAGCGACACGGTCGAAAACGAACCCAAACCCGGCCCATTGCGTACGAACGTTAACCGGGAGCTGATCCGATGACCACCACACTCGGCGAACTCGCCACACTCGTCCGCTCGAAGAACGCCGGCCCCTTTTGGGTCACCATCGACATCTTCCTGCCCGACACCCCGAGCTATGACCGAGCCAGACGCTCGTCGGTCACCGACGCCGCGACCATAGGCACACTGTTCGGCATCGAGGACGACCACATCCGGATCTTCCAACTTCCAGCCCTGCACGCGATCAAGATCTCCTTCCCCCGACCCGTCACCCAAGGAGCACGCCGGGACCGGGACATGCACGCGGGCCAGCAGTATGTGCCACTGCTCACTATGCAAGTCGCCTAGTCGAACGGAAGCTTTCCGGTGCTCGCAAGAGCAGAAATAGCGCGCTTACCCTCACGATGATCCTAGGGAGGTGTTGCTGCACCATGCCCGTCTGTCGGATGGGTCACCAATCGTTGACAACCCGCTCACCGCCGAGAAAGTGTCATTCATGTCGAACCCGTTATCTCGCAGCTTCTTCGTCGGCGGCCGTTATATTGCTGACGAGAACGGCGAGCACACGATGATCGGACAGATGCATGTCCGCCAGTTTGGTGATTTCACTGCTGAGGGACTGCCGATTGTCTTATTCCATGGGGGAGGACAAACCGGCGCATATTACGAGCAAACACCCGATGGGCGCCCCGGCTTCGCCGAGCGTCTCGCCGCCCATGGTCGCGCTGTGTATGTCGTCGACTTGCCCGGTGTCGGCCGATCCCGCTACCACGAGCCCACCCATGGGCGACTCGCTCACTTCAGCGCCGAGGGGCTGGAACGGATCTTTACCGCCACCGCTGTACACGGCGGGTGGCCACAGGCCGCACGGCACACCCAATGGCCGGGCACCGGGCGGATCGGCGACCCGACCTTTGACGCCTTCTACGCCAGTCAGGTCGGCTACTACACCGACTTGGAACGGACCGAACCCCTCTGGCGGGCCGCAGGCGCAGCAATCGTCACCAAAATCGGCGCCTGCTACCTCGTCACGCACTCCCAGTCCGGACCGGTCGGTTGGCACATCGCCGATCAATGCCCCGGGCTCGTCCGTGGGATCGTGGCCATGGAGCCGAAGGGGCCACCATTTTTCGATGTGTCCGCCGACCATGCGAAGGCCGTTCCTCAGCGGCGCTATGGCATCACCTCCACGCCGCTCACCTATGACCCACCGCTCGACGACGCCGCACGTTCACTAGAATTCGAGACCGAAAGCGCGCCCAGCGCGGACGAACCGATCAACAACGTCCACCAGCCGGCGCCAGGCCGGAAGCTGAAGAACTTGCGCCGGACACCGGTACTAATCGTCACCGGCGAGGCCTCCTACCACGCCAACTACGACCATCTCACTGCGAAATTTCTCCACGAGGCCGGTGTCCCAGTCGAGTACGCCAACCTTGCTGAGCATGGCATTCACGGCAACGGGCACTTGATGACTCTTGAGTCAAACAATGACCAGATCGCCCAATTCATCGCGCGCTGGCTCGACCACCAAGGTGCCACCAGCACGAGTCCCGAAGACCACGACTCGCAAGCGAACGCCCGATGCGCGCGCTAACCATCGCCTACGACTGTAGCGAAAGAACCCGGTGGTCTGACGGCGTTCGGCGATGCTTTGTCGAAAATGTGACGAGCACTACTCGCTCGTCGGACAGTCAGGCTGCACGTCACGGTCGCGATACCGGCGCGGGTGGTCGAAGTCGACTGCTGGCGCACGTATTGCCTTCCCTATCTTGTTTTCTTCTTCGGTGTTATGGAGGTTCGCGTGTCGAAAGCTGACTCGCTTTTGATCTTCGATGACGTCGCCGTCTCTTTCGGTGGCGTGCGCGCTCTCGACGGTGTGTCCTTCACTGTGGGCAGCAATGAAATCGTTGCCCTCATCGGCCCGAACGGCGCCGGCAAGACGACAGCTTTCAACTGCGTCAGCCGTTTCGTCCGCCCGGTCCGCGGCTCCCTGAGCATGGACGGTGTTGATCTGACCCGTGCCGCTCCGCACCAGGTAGTCACCCATGGGATCGCCCGCACCTACCAGGGGCTGCAGTTGTTCGGCTCCATGACTCTGGCCCAGACCCTGCTCGCCGGACAACACGCCCGCGGTCGCCACGCGGGTCTCCTCGCGAGCGCGCTGCTATTGCCGAGCGCACGCCGCGCCGAGTCCGAGTCCCTCGATACCGCCCGCGAGGTGGCCACTCTGTTGTCCATCGAAGACCATTGGGACCGCTCTGTCGGGGACCTGCCCTACGGCGTGCAGAAGCGCGTCGACATTGCCCGGGCATTGGTGTCACGTCCACGGCTGTTGCTGCTCGACGAGCCCGCGGCCGGGCTCAACCATGAGGCGTTGGACAGTCTCGCCCAGCTCATCGTGTCCATCCGGGACCAGTTCTCCACGGCAGTGTTGCTGGTGGAGCACCACGTCGCGATGGTGATGTCGATCAGTGACCGAGTGTGCGTGTTGAACTTCGGCCGCAAGATCGCCGATGGACGCCCCGAGGATGTGCGACGGGATCCCGCTGTGATGGAGGCCTACCTGGGTTCGGCGGTGGCCCACGATGCTTGAGCTGGAAAATGTGACCGTGCGCTACGGCGCGGTCCTCGCGGTGGACGGCGTCTCGATGACGGTGAGGGACGGTCAGGTCGTCGCACTGTTGGGCGCCAACGGGGCAGGCAAATCGAGCACGTTGCGGGCGATTTCCGGCCTCGTCCCGCCCGCTGAGGGTGAGATCCGCTGGAAGGGACAGCGGATTAGTGGACTGCCTGCGCACAAGGTGGTGCGCCGGGGCATTTGTCAGGTACCGGAGGGTCGCGAGATCTTCGCCGGACTCAGCGTGCGGGACAACCTGCGGTTCGGTGCTTACCTGCGGCGCGGACACAGCGCGGTCGAGGCCGACATGGAGCGGGTCTTCGACTACTTCCCGGTGCTGCGTGATCGCCAGCAGCAGCACGCCGGAACCCTCTCCGGTGGGGAACAGCAAATGCTCGTCATCGGCCGAGCGATCATGTCCCAGCCCTCCTTGCTGCTGTTGGACGAACCGTCCCTGGGACTGGCACCGCTCATTGTGGTGCAGGTTTTTTCGATCCTTGAACGCATCTGCGCCGACCTGGGGCTGTCGGTGCTGCTGGTAGAGCAGGACGCAACCACCGCGCTGTCCATCGCATCGTTTGCCTATGTGCTCGAGGCGGGGCGTCTCGTCGCCCAGGGTGCCAGCGAGTCCCTGCGTTCCGACGACGCCCTACGACGTTCCTACCTCGGTTACTGAGAGCGGGTTGTTATGACGATCGATTTGCAACAGGTGGCGGGAGGACTCGCCATCGGCAGCGTCTACGGCATGGTCGCCCTGGGGCTCGTCCTGATCTTTCGCTCTACCGGTGCGCTGAACTTCGCCCAAGGCGAGATGGCGACCTTCACGACGTACGTCGGCTGGACCTTGGTGGTCGCAGTGGGTCTGCCCTACTGGGTCGGCTTCGCCCTCGCGGTGCTCATCGCGTTGGTGCTCGGCGCCGGTGTCGAGCGGATCGTGATCCGGCCGGTGCGCAGGGCTTCGCACCTGACGGGCATTCTCGTCACGCTGGGGTTGTTCTACCTGTTCAACAGCTTGTCGTTGAAGTTCTGGCATTCCGAAGCCCGACCGTTTCCCAGTCCCTTCCCCAACGGCTCGGCCCACGTCTTCGGCGCCTACATCAGCTGGGTCAGTGTCGGCATCTTCGGGGTGTCCCTGCTGGCGATGGCCCTGTTGGCGGTGCTGTTCCAGTTCACCAAGGTCGGTTTGGCCATGCGGGCAGTCACCTCCAATCCGACCGCATCGGCGCTGATGGGCATCAACAACGGGCGGATGCTGTCCTTGGGCTGGGGCCTCGCCGCCGCGGTCGGGGCCGTCGCCGGGATGCTCGCGGCGAATCGTTTGCTGTTGGACCCCAACATGATGCTGGGGGTGCTGCTGTATGCCTTCGCCGCGGCGGTCCTGGGCGGCATGACCAGCCCGGTCGGGGCGGTGGTCGGCGGGTTGGTCCTGGGAGTGCTCAACGCTGTGGCCAGTGGCCTTTCCTTCATCGGCGCCGACCTGAGCACCGTCGTCACGTTCGCCGTGATCGTGATCGTTCTGGTCTTTCGACCGGCCGGGTTGTTCGGCCGGGCGACGGCGGTGCGGGTATGACTAATTTGACGCGCCTCCCGCGGGCGCTCATCTCCCTGTTGGCCGCCGCGCTCGCCGCCCTCGTGGTGTTCGAGGTTCTGATGCTGATCGGGCTGTCCGGCTATGTGGTGCTCATCGTGTCCTTCGTCGGAGGTCTCGTTGTGGGCCGCGTACTCGGTCACGATGCACGCCGGGCCGCACTCGGGGCGCTGGTGCCATTGGTGCTGCTCGCGCCCCAAGCGGTTGCGGACACCGAGCTGACCCAAATCCTGATTCTCGCGGTAGCTGCGCTGGGGCTGAACATCCTCACGGGTTGGGCGGGACAGCTCAACCTTGCCCAGGGCATCTTCGTCGGGCTCGGCGCCTACACCACCGCGATACTCGGTACCGATCACGGTTGGCCGTTGCTGGTCACGATCCCCGTCGCCGGGGTGGTGGCCGCCGTGGTCGGCGCCGTTCTCGGCGTGATCGCGCTCCGGTTCGCCGGGTTGTACCTGGCGATGCTCACCACCTCGGTGGCGCTGGTGGTACCCGTGCTCCTCAAGCACTACGGGAGCCTGACCGGTGGCACCGAAGGCATCAGCGTCAACCCGGTGGAGCTGCCCGCCGCGGTGGCCTCCTCAATCTCCACGGCTCAGTTCAACTACGCCCTCGCACTGCTGGTGGCAGTCATCGCCGCAGCACTGAGCTGGAACATTCTCTCGCGGAGGACTGGCCGTGCCCTCTGGGCCCTGCGTGACAGCACCCCCGCCGCCCAGGGCATCGGGGTCGACATAACCCGCTACAAGGTATTGGCCTTCGCCATGAGCTCGTTCTGGGCCGGCATCGCGGGCAGTCTCTACGCGATCACGGTGGGTTTCATCAACCCCGACAGCTTCGGACTGTTCTACGGCATCCAGTTCCTCATCATGATCGTGCTCGGCGGTGTCTCCACCATCGCCGGCAGCTTCATCGGCGCCACGCTCGTCTATGAGCTGATGACGCAGGTGCAAAGCGTCGGCATACCCCTCACCGTCGCCGGGCAGACCCTGGCCCTGCCCCAGCAGGCCGTGGCCGGGGTCGTCCTGATCCTCCTCGTCGTCCTCGTACCTCGTGGTGTGACGGGACTGCTGTACGACACCTCCGCATGGGCGTCGCTGCGCCGTCGGCTACCCGCACGCCGCACCTCTACCGATACGACCGAAACAGGGTCGCAACCCGGCGACGAACGCAAACCATTATCCGCATCCAACAATGTCCATTCTCTTAACAAGGAGCATTCATGAAGAAGACGGCTTTGATCGGGCTGGCCACTGTCTCGATCGTCGCGCTCGCCGGCTGCGGCAGCGGTTCCAGCAACGCCGGCAGCAGCAGCGGCGGGGGCAGCAGCGACGTCGGGGTAACGGCTACTGAGATTCATCTCGGGGCAACGGCACCGCTCACCGGTGCAGCAGCCAACTACGGAGAAGGCACTGTAGCGGCTAAGGCCTACTACGACTACATCAACGACCAAGGTGGTATCAACGGCCGGAAGATCACGTTCACGGTCGCCGACGACGGATTCGACCCGAGCAAGACCGTCCCTCTCACCCAAAAATTGGTGAACCAGGACAAGATTTTCGCCATGGTAGGAGCAGTAGGCACAGCGCCGCAGAGCGCCGTCTACAAGCGGCTCAACGAGCAGAAGGTCCCGGACGAGTTGATCGGCTCCGGTGCATCGGTCTTCGCTAACCCACCGCTGCCCTACATCACCACCCTGCTCCCGAGCTACCCAGAGGAGTCCACACTCCTCGCGCAATACATCAAGAAGACCTACCCAGGCAAGAAAGTCGGTATCCTCTACAACAAAGGGGACGCGGGCACAGATTTCAACAAAGCCTTCACCACGGTGCTGGGCAACTTGCTGGTCAATACGTCGACCTTTGAGGCAACTGACCCGTCACTGTCCGCTCAAGTGACCAACCTGAAGAACAGCGGCGCCGAGGTCGTTGGCTTCTTCGCGCCACCAAAGTTTTTGGCGCTCGCCCTGCAATCTGCCCGCGGCCAAGCCTGGAACGCCCCGTTCGTGGCCGCAGGCCCCTCCGAGGACGTGCTCAAACTCGCCGGCCCCGCCGCGGAGGGGCTCACCGTGATATCCGGGTTCAAACCGGCCACCAACGAAAGCGATCCCGAAGTCAAGAAAGCCAACGACATCCTGCGCAAGTACGCCCCAACCGCCCAGCTCAACTCCACCTCGATCCAAGCCATCGCCACCGCCGAGATCACGGTCGAAGCGTTGAAGGCTGCCGGCAAGAACCTGACACGCGACGGCCTGGTCAAGGCCTTCAATAACCTCAACGTGCCGCAGGGCGTCTGGTACGGGCCGGTGAAAATGTCCGACACGGTGCGCACAGCCGTGCGATGCGAGCAGATCTCGAAGGTCACTAACGGTGCCCTGGTTCCCGCGGGCGACGTCGTCTGCCCATCATGACACGACCGGAAGACGTCTCCCGGGTGCGCTAAGACCCTTCTACGGCAACGAAGATGTCTACCCCACCATCAACGAGGTCCAAGGGGGCAGGGGCGGCTCTGCTGCACCGCCCCCTCGACCGGTGCAGCACAGACTCAACACGACCTACCGCCCAGGAGGAGAACAAAAGTCATGGCAGTAATAGGCCTGGACAGCCCCGGCGCGAAAAGGAACGCTAACGGTGGGCGATCGCACCTACACCATCCACCGCCTCACCGGGCTGGGGGTATGGGACTCGTTGCCCTCCAGCCATAAAGCTGCTGAAAAGCCGGGTTCCGTCAGCCGGTCTGCTATAGCCGGGCGACGCGGCGCGCGGCCGGCGATCCTCGGTCTCGAACACCCCCTCCGGCACGACATCACCACCACCGCGCACCGGCTGACTTGGTTGGCGCGCCTGGCATTGCTGGCGCAGCGCTACTCAGCGGGTGGCCAGGCGAGGAGGTGGAGTCGGAAGGCTTCGGCGAGTTCGTGGTAATCGGGCGGCAACCGCACAGGACTGGGGCGGTCACCGGGTGGGGGCCGCTCATCAACGGCGGCAGACGATGCAGCTCGCCAACGAGGAGCGCCACCGGGTCAGCGTGCTAGTCAGAATTCGGTAACGGGCGCGATGAAGAGCGAAAGAACCGTGCGTGAACTACCAGGACCCGCGCCCATCCCGGTTGGCGGGGGCTCCTCGGACCGCACCGTTCCTGAGCTGCCTCCCTATCCTCCTCCATCACGGATCCGGCGGTCAGCGTCGGTGACCTCAGGTAAGGATTTTGCGCGCATGGCTTTCCGCTTGACCCATCGGCTCGTAATCGGGGCCGTCCTGGTGGTGGTGGCCGCCGGGTGCACCGCCGTGTCGGCCACCGAGGCCAGCCCGACGACGTCTTCGGCTGCGACAGGGCTGCCACCACCAAGGAGCACGGCCCCTTCCGCGGGGCCGGTCGCTTCGGCGCCGGGTGGCGCCCTGCCGGGTATGCCGCCGGCGCTTGACTCTCAGAACGTTTACGCCGCCGCGGGGCCGAACATGCTCAGTCCCGCGATCGCGGCCGATCCCGCCTATGTCTACGTCCCGAACTCGCGGAACAATACCGTGTCGGTCATCGACCAACACAGCATGAAAGTGATTTCCACCTTCCCCGGGGGTAACGAACCACAGCACATCGTGCCCTCCTACGACTTGAAGACGCTGTACGTGACGGCCGACACCCCGGGGGCCGGCAGCATCACCCCGATCGATCCGCGCACCGCGAAACCGGGCCAGCAAATCCCCATCGACGACGTTTACAACATGTACTTCACCCCCACCGGGCGATACGCGATCGCCGTCCAGGAGCCCTACACCCGCCTGGCGTTCTACGACCCGCACACCTGGAAGCTGCACGACACGGTGACCGTGCCCGGGTGCAAGGGCATCGATCACCTCGACTTCACCGCCGACGGCACGAAGCTGCTCGCTAGCTGCGAGTTCGCCAACCAGATGGTCGTGATCGATGTGACCACCCACCAGCTCACCCAAACAATCCCGCTGACCCACGTCGCCCCCGGCGAACCGCAGGACGTCAAGCTCTCCCCGGATGGGAAGATCTTCTACGTCGCCGACATGGTGGCCGGTGGCCTCTACACCCTCGACGCCACCACGTTCGCAGTGACCGGCTTTCAGGCCACTGGCAAAGGCACCCACGGCCTGTACGTGGCCCGGGATAGTCAACGCATGTTCGTCACCAACCGCGACGAGGGCAGCATCACCGTCATCGACCTGCCCACCGGCCGGATCGCCACGAAATGGGTCATCCCCGGGGGCGGCAGCCCCGACATGGGCAACATCTCCGCGACGGCACCGTGCTCTGGCTCGCCGGCCGCTACAACGGGGTCGTCTACGCGATCAGCACCATAGACGGTCACCTGATCGCCACAATCCCCGTCGGCTCCGGCCCCCACGGACTCACAGTCTGGCCGCTGCCGGGACGCTACTCCCTGGGACACACCGGCATCCTGCGCTGACCCCAAACGCGGAATGAAACGTTGGGGAGGTTTCGACTCGTTCCCGGGACACTGACCGTGCAGGGCGCTCGCCTCCAGATGAGGCATCTATTGTTTGGGTGGCGTAGGAGTGGCCACGGGCAGGTGGCGGGACCCCGAGAAGTGATCCACTGTGAGTGAGAGTCGTTCATCGGTGGGTGCAGGCGGCAGCGTAGACCGCTGGTGCCTGGTAGTCGAGCGAG
>JAABUZ0100003027.1_pt1 | contig 26116 bp, 19 predicted proteins | sample 5562091 | NCBI WGS metagenome assembly JAABUZ01 (sample SAMN12813069, study PRJNA571459) | rock metagenome | isolation source: Antarctica rocks | place: Antarctica: Victoria Land, Linnaeus Terrace sud | collected 2015-12-21 | reverse complement strand
GAGTACGCAGTCCTCGCTGGATCGCGTGCTTGTCAAAGACTAGTGTAGGAAATGATTGCAAAGATCGCAAGATGCTTGGTCAACTTGGAGTCCCCAATGGCGTAAAGCATGATGCGAGACACACTCGTAGTGGCCTATGGTTTGTCCTACAAGTTGATCTGTCGATACTGTTTGCATTCTGCTTCCCCACATGGTTATAGATGGACTCGCACTAAGATTTTACACATTGTATCAACATGGGTCAATGTGAAGCGCCAAAAGTAGGACTTGTGTCTCTTTTTGGGGGAAAGATTATCATACATTGCTTGCGTTTCTCTGCCGCCGCAGTGGTCGGGTGGGGGAGAGCGGGGAGAAACCCGACCACTGAATTGAGGTTGTATAGGGGAAATAAAGGGGATTGGGAGAGCATATTTAATTTTGAACATTTGTACTACAAAAAGAAGAATACCATACGAGACCGAGACTGTCAAGGGTTTTTGGAACATATTTTCTAATTTTGTATGCATGGTACAATGAGCAACAGCATTATGTGTGCAAGCAAAGCATTATCTGCTTCTGAGCAGATTTTTCTCTTTATATAATGAATTGGAGTATTTGGTATGGCCGAAGTTAGACCTTTACGTGGAATACGCTATGAACCGGAGAAGGTGGGCGATATAGCCCAGGTAGTGACACCCCCTTATGATGTGATTTCAAAAGAGGCGCAGGCAAGCTATTACGCGCGAAGCCCCTACAATGTGATTCGTCTTGAACTTGGACAAACGACACCTGATGATGGTCCACTTAACAATGTCTATACGCGAGCGGCGGCAACACTTTCTGAATGGCGTTTGCAGCATGTACTACAAGAGGAGGCGACGGCTTGCTATTATGCATATCAACAAACATTTACGTATGATGGTCAACAGTATACACGTACTAGCTTGATTGCACGAGTACGGTTGGAGCCGTGGAGTGCAAAGGTAGTATTACCACATGAGCATACTTTAGCGAAGGCAAAAGATGACCGCTTAAAACTGTTACGCGCATGTTCCGCTAATCTTAGTCCAGTGATGAGTCTTTATGATGATCCGCAGGGGCGTATCCGGCGTCTGTTGGCTTCCCATGCAGAGCAGGCGGAGGTTCATTTTATCGACGAGGCAGGCGAGGAGCATCGCCTTCAGCCGATCAGGGATACACAACAGATCGCGAACATTCAAGATTTTTTTTCAGAGCGACAACTTTACATCGCTGACGGACACCACCGCTATGAGACAGCCCTAGCCTATCGGCAGGAGATGCTGGAACAGCGCAAGGAACTTCATACAGAGGATGCGGCGAATTTTGTCTTGATGGCACTGATTGATGTGGATGATCCGGGAATGCTTGTTTTGCCGACGCATCGCATGCTGTTTGGGTTGGGACAAGACGTACTTGCAACACTTACAGAGTCACGCTTCGCACAGTATTTCACGGTACAAGCATTGGCAACGGAACTAGCAAGCGACGCTATTATGCAGCGTCTGACAGAAGCAGGACAAGAGCAACCAGCGCTCGTCATTGCAACCGCGAACCAGGCACTGTTGTTGGTACTTAATGAGCAAGGCAAGCAGCATATGCAAGAGAGTGAACATTCTGAGGCGTGGAACAGCCTTGATGTCGCGGTTACACAACGCCTTGTTATGGAACAGATCATGGGGCTGAACGCGGAGGACATGACAGCCGGAACACATGTGAGGTACGTGCGTGACCCGCAACAAGCCTTGCAAGCAGTTCAAAGTGGTGAGACACAGGCAGCTGTACTCTTGAATGCCACACGGGTACGCCAGATTCGCGATGTGGCGCAGGCAGATGATCGTATGCCCCAGAAATCTACCTACTTTTATCCCAAGCTGATTACCGGTCTGGTCATAAATCCATTGTGGTAAGGAGCATAGACGATGATTGTTATTGTAGGAGCTGGCTTGGCTGGCTTGACGTGTGCCAAGATACTAGCGGAACGGGGGCAACGCGTTCTGCTGCTAGAGGCGACGGACCAGGTAGGTGGACGGGTACACACAGATTTTCACGAGGATGGCTACCGTCTTGACCGGGGCTTTCAGGTCCTTTTCACCTCCTATGCCGCTGCTGCACGACACCTGGATTTTGAGAAGCTCAAGCAGCGTCTATTCGACCCAGGCGCAGTTCTCGTGAAGAAAGGGAAAAAGTACGAAATTGCCGATCCCTTACGTGATCCTGAGCGTCTTCTGACAAGTTTATTCAATCCGCTCATATCACCCGTTGACAAAGTACGCACACTGGGCTTGGTCGCACAGACAAGACGCCTTGCCACTGGAGATATTTTCGCGGGTAAGGGTCAACCGAATGGACAAGATGAGACAACAGAGGCATATCTGAGACGACTAGGGTTTTCCGATACAGGCTTTATCGACTCATTCATTCGACCCTTTTATGGAGGTATCTTTCTTGACCGCTCGCTCCAAACGAGTGCGCGTATGTTTCAGTTTACCTTTAAGATGCTAGCTGAGGGCAACATCATTCTTCCAGCCGAGGGCATAGAGAGTATTCCAGAGCAGCTCGCATCAGCCTTACCAGAAGGAACGGTACGTTTGCACACACGCGTCGGCGAGGTGCTGGTTAACAACAATAGAGTAACAGGTGTGCGATTAGTGAACGGAGAGCAGATCGAAGCAGAGCAAGTGGTAATTGCCACAGAGAGTAAGGTCGCGGAGAAGTTCGTGCATAAGTCGCTGCCAACGCAAGGTGTCAGCACGGTCTGCCTCTACTTTGCTGGCAACGAGCAATTGTACAAGCAACGTAAGATTTTGCTCAACTCTAATCCTGATGCCTATGTAAACAATGCCGTGTTGATGACGAATATTGCACCTACGTATGCACCTCCACGCAAGCATTTGTTGTCAGTAACGGTATTAGGCAACCCTGCTGAAGACGATGAAGAAATTGCTCAGCGCAGTTTAAAAGAGATGGCAGGTTGGTTCCCTCATGCGCACCTCGATAGCTGGCAATTATTGGCGGTTTATCGTATTCCGTTCGCCCAGTTTGCTCAACCCGTTGGTATTTTCGACACATTGCCCGATAACCATACCTCAGTTGAGGGACTGTATCTAGCGGGTGAGTACACGAAATCGAGCAGTATTCAAGGAGCAATGCATAGTGGCGAATATGCAGCGAAAGAGGTACTGAAGGCTCCATTCCCTGTACCGAGCCGATAAATTTGTAAAGGAGGTGGAAGATATTGTCTTTGCTAAAGCGCAAGCAACATCTTCCATTTTCTATAGATCATCAAAGAGGTTAGAGGGGAAAGAGCCAGGGGCATCTATATTTAATGCCTCCGCCATTTCTGCCATCAGGCGCATGGGACCTTGTTCAAGCGAGATACGCATCATGGAACGTAGAAAGGGTTGTTCTTGCACAGGTACATGTGCATCCGGATGAAGCAGGGCTGCAACGGCGTGTGCGAGGCGTGCCTCTTGTTCACGGTTCGTAAGCTGAAGGAGCAGTGCTTGACGGCGCAGACGTGCCTCGTAGAGCAAACGCCAGCGGTCATCTATCACTGCATTCAGTACCTCGTCGATTAATGCATCCAGTTGTACATTTTGCACTTTCGATTTCGCCTTACGTCCACCTTTGCCACCCCGTCTGAAAGAAGTACCGTTTGGCGGCAACGTATCCCAAAAGCGGTTCATGTATGGCTCAATAGCGCCTAGTGGCTCGTACATCCACGACACAAATTCATCCATAGCGTAGAGTTTGCCTCCACGTTGTGCTAATGCACGCGTCTCTACATCAAGTGGTCGTGGAGGGAGTGTTGTCGCGATATGGGTAGATTGCTCGTCAGATTCGATATTTTCGATGAGTGGACGCCAGATGAAATAGGCAATTGGCAACTTGCGTCGTGTACGTTTGTTACGGGCGCGTGCATCGCTAATTAAAGCCCGACCATAGGCGAAAGGAACAACGAAGCAGCCAAAGCTCTTTTGACCCATTCTTGCAACAAGTTCTTGCCAGTGATCAACGTCCATTTCATCCAAGCCATAGCAATCCTTTATGCCCCATTGATCTTCATAAAACACGTTAACAACTTTAAGGAGACCGTCGGGACGCTGCCAGGAGAGCAGAATAAGTTGTGCGCCAACACCATCAACAAAGCTCACTCGCGCTTCATACGGTGGAAGTTGCTGCTGTGCCTCTGTCATCGCTGTATCTTCCATACCTGGAACACTCTGCATGGTGAGACGACCCAGGGTGGCGCGTGCGACTTGTTTCAATTGACGACTTGAACTGGTGGCAAGAAAATGGTTCAGTGCTGGAATAGTTTGCGCGCTTGCGATAGGACCTAGTAGTTCAAGAGCGTCAATGACAGCAGTTGCAATCTTTCCTGTCTGTCCCTCTAAGAGGGGAATCAGGAGTAAGGCAGCTCGCGCATCATTGCTGCTACCTAACCATTGCACGAAGCCGAGACGTTGCTCAACAGGCATAGAGGTAACATCGTCTAAGATAGCCTCAATCCCCATTTCACTGTTTCCAATAAGTTCGAGCAGGCGCAGTTGCATCTGTTGCATCGCCGCTGCCGGGTCACGGAGATATTCAATGATGCCTGATTCCGCCATCTCTGACCCCAGTTCCTGCAGAATGGGAGAGAGTGTGAGTTTTGGAACATCACCAATGGTAGGATCAGCAACAAATTCTTCTAAAGTATCCAGATCGGAATCTGTGGCGAGTTCAGAAAGAATATGTACCGCTGCATTTTGTGCGGAAGGATCATTACTACTCAGCAGATGAAGAACCTTTTCGCGTGCGCCATGCGTCCATTCTTCGTCCAGACGGTCAAAGTAGTGAGAGAGGGTGGTGGGGTCAATGGTATCACGGCGACTGATAGCAAGCAAAATGCTGTCAATGCTATCCTGTGGGGGGCCTTTACGTCTTCGTGGCATATGCTTACTCCTTATCAAGGTAGGAGAAATGTGTGATCTGTCTGGACAGATGCTTGTTACATAGGACGCATTGTAACATGTTGTCCCGTTTCTGTGTAGGGGGTGCAAGTCGTTTTTGCTAAAACTTTCCCTCACCCGTGTAGAGACGGAGGGGTCGTATAAGAGACGATGCGGCGGGAGTTGTGAGCGTGTCAGCAGCTTCGGTAAGCAGTGCAAGACTGATGAGAAAATCGTCATGTCCATCGCAAGGGTCAACGTAGAAGTCTAGCGTATCGGGAGCAGGCAAACGATAACGCGCACATTGCAGTTGATGCCAACACTCAGTACTGATACTATGCGGTGCCTCGTTGGAGGCGTAGATTTTGAGGCGACCACTGTTGAGCAGAGTAAGGAGCTGGTAGGCGAGGCGCGACTTGCTAGGACGTGAGAAGGTAAAGGCGGTGACGCGTTCAGGACCGAGTCGATCTAGTAGCAGCGAGGCAAGACCAGCCCCGATGCCAGTGGCATCAACGATGAGCGAGCGTATACTCCAACGCTCGACCAGCGCAACTGTTGCAGCATACTGTTCAAGATGCGAACGACCAGTCCACCATTCGTGATGTACGACCTCGATAGCGGGTAAGCCAAGTTCGTTGTAGCAGATACGCCCGATTGTGAGAACAGTACTGTCACGTCGTGACGAGGGAACGGAGGTAGTTGCCATGCCAGCCGTAGGACGGTCTTCGCCAGCAACATCCATACCAGCGATATAGCAGCCCTCTGCACGGGGAGTCTCTTCCCAGGGATGTATTCCCTGTAGCAGTGTTTTTTGCAGCGTGTTGAGAAAGTAGCCCGCGCCATTCAGGGGACGCAGGTAGTATTGCGTCTGTATTGCCACGTGGTCTTCACCGAGACGCGCAATCTCTTGTTCGACAAAAGTACGATAGGCAGGGTTGATAGCGGCGAGGGTGTGCCAATCGAACTCAAAATGGAGACGCTCACCTGTGCGTTGCTGCCTTTCCAGGTTCATAGCCCGTTGTTGCGCTAAGAGCGTGTTATCAGACCAGGCGGTACCGTACAAAATCGTTGTGGCATTACTTACAGCTGCCATCGGACGAAAATCGCGGTCAAATTTTTCGCGTGCGACATCCTGAGCCTCGTCAATCTCCAGGAGTAGGTCAGCCGTTGCACCAACAACATTACTTTCCGCACTTGCCGAGAAAAACATGACACGCGGTCCAGCATGAGCACGTACAAGTGCTGGATCAGCTTGTGGTGCGAGACCAATAATGTGTCCATGGCTCTGCCATATACGTTCGCGTGTCAGCGGTGTGTCAAGCATAGACAGTAGGCGAAGACGACTGTTTAGAATTTGAGGCGCGAAGGTTGGAGCAGCCTTCACGATAGTACCACGCGGCATACACATCAAGAGGTATGCTTCCAGAACTGCTGAAAGCTGGTTCTTACCGCTTTGTCGTGCCATCATCACGGTAAAGATTTGCCCTTTCCCTTCATAGATCGAGGTCAGAATAGCCTCGGCAATCTCGCTTTGGTAGGGGTAGAGCGGCTTGCCCAATACATGTTGGGCGAAGCGTGCAATAGTGGAGGGATGATATTTCATAATGTGTTTAAGAGGGAGGGGAGAAAAATGGATGTTGAAGGTGGGAGGAAGAAACAGAGATGTACAAATGCCTATCTCTTTTTCAGGCGCTCAATAGTGCCTGCTTGTTACTATACCATGTGTTTATGAGAAACGCAAGTGGTGGTTGTTTCTATAATTGTACAACCAGAGACACAACTGAACTACTTTCGATTGAAGAACTTTTGTTTTATGAAAAAAGCAATTATAAGTCCAAGAGATACAAGTGCGAAAAAATACAAGATGATGGTTAAAATTATTGGTGGTTTGTAGTAGATATTCATTCCTACGTTAAAGGCAGCCAATAAGATAGCCATTATAACAGTGAACGTTCTTAATACGAATAGATTTCTCTCCATGAAAGTGTCTCCTTTATAGCAAGAAAGAATTCAAGTGCCTTGATTTTTCTCTTTATTGTTGAGCTGAAGCAAGCAACGCTCAACAACATTGCTTACTGCATAAAAAAACGAGTCTTCCTATATTTCGACAAATCGAACAACTACGAACACACTTGACTTCGTATTATTTCAATAACCCTACAGCAAAAGCCAGTGTTGATCCCCTACGGCTAAAGTTGCATCCTATTGCAGTGAGAGCAAATGGGACTTATATGTCGAACCGTAAGGGGTCGAGGGCGTTCCATCATAGTCGGAAATCACATTGTAGGGTGCTTGATTGGTCGTCCAGACCCAGGCAAGATAGCTTTGGGCAGGAATACCTGGGGCAGGTGCATCCAGAAATTTCATGACCTGTGTGAGAAATGAGCCAGCATTGTCATTTTCGCCAATCTCGTCACCAACAAGCGGATAGTTCTGCATGAGCGGTACAATAGTTCTTTGCCAGCATGCAAGCGTCTTACATTGATTATTGTTATAGACATGCCATGATGGAGCCAATTCATTGAGAGGATCGGTTGGTTTATAGGTCAGCCACTGGTCAAGTGAGTTAGAGTGCTGAATACCACCGAGCAAGATAACGTTACGCGCTCCCGTGTTCCGTACCGCCGTAAGCAGTTCCTGCATACCCGCTGCATTATAGGTTAAGCCCGCAGTTCCAAAGGGACATGACGTGGGGTTTGTACCAGAAAGCCAGCACTTCCAGCCGGTTGTCGTATCATGGTTATTATCGGGATACGGCTCGTTGAACAGATCAAAGACAACGGCAGTGTTGTTCTTATAAGCCGTCGCAACCTGCTTCCAGAACGTAAGCGAGTGATCACGGTCAGGCATCGGCAACAAACTTGTTGCAGGTGTATTGCCAGGAGCCGACCAATGTAGGTCCAGAATAGGGGTAATTTTGTTGCTTATCAACAGTGTCACATAGTCTGCGATAGCCTGTCGATAGTTTGCTCCACCATAATTCGCGGAAACGCCGTTAATGTTGAGCCAGCAATCTTCATTCAGTGGCACACGGACAGCATTAATGTGCCAGTTTAGCATAGCCTGGACACTGGGAAGGTCGTGGGGACCATCGAAGATACCGTTGTTTTGAATGCATGCATACTCTGTCCCTGAGCGGTTCACGCCGAGCAAACGCACAGGTTCATTATCACGGCCAAACAACTGATTTTTTCCGATGTGTAGCAACTGTCCTCCGACAACGCTGGGTTTGGATATCGTGTGTACAGGCGATGTTTTTGCTGTGCCAGGTACGGATGGGACAAAAGCTTCTCCACAGCCTGTGAGCACTAATAGCAATAAAAGTAGTATGTAATATATATATGCTGAAAATTTTTTCCGAATATAAAAGACCGTTTGTGCCATTTTTTCTCCTTCTCATACGTTCACTTCAGATAAGCTCTATTGTATTTTGTTATGTACAATACTTGTTTGCAAAAGATATATTCATATATTGCTATATGTGATTATAGTACCGTTGAAATCGGGGCTACTGGACATGAAGTCTGTTTTTGTAACCATACGAAAAGTTCAGCAGTCCCGTCGACTCTATAGTACTTAAAGCCCACTCATTACTGAGACGTGAAGGACGAAAAAAGCCGACAAACTTCCTGGTGACAAGCAGAAGAAGGTTGAGCACGCCACTTACGAGAGACAAGACGTCGAAAGGCTTGCTTATGGTCGATAATAGACACGTTTTCTCAATACTTTTGTACTCCTGGTCAGTATTTTAAGCATAGTCAGACAAGGCAGGCATACAAATAAAGCGTGATATTCTCTAGTGAGTAGGGAGTGCCTTTTATTGTGTGCATGGTGCTGGCATAAAGACTTCCAGTTTATTGAGTAATACCTCGACCCGAAATGGCTTACTTATCCAGTCGGACGCACCTGGAACCGAATGAACGCTCGTGACACGATGATCTGCGGTCATAATAACGACAGGAAGATGTGCAGTCCATTCGTTCGTAGCCATAAAAGCGGTAATGTCATATCCAGAAATTACAGGCATCATTAAATCCAACAAAACTACTGAAGGGAAACGTTGCCCTGTTGCATGAAGTACTTTCAGGAAAGGCAAAACTTCCTGGCTATTAGAAAAGCCCATACTTATATAACCTTCAGTCTCTAGCAATAGCATGACAACTGAAAGAATGGCATGATCGTCATCAACCACGAGGATATATGGTTTATCAGGAACGCAGGTTGCTGCGTTTTTTTGTTCCATCACACCTGTTTGGATATCATAATGCATCATAAAAAAGCCTCCACACAGAACGCACAGCAACAGAACATATATAGTTTCTTAGAAAAGGACTAGAGTATGATAATGTACAAATATACATCGTTTTACTATGCGTTCTCACTCATATCACGTACAAATGTCTATATAGTTAGTATATGGCCAATACCAAATAATACAATCTTTATGTTTCTTTAAGAGGACTTTTATCACGAAAAAGAATGTACGAAAAACAAAACATCCTTTTTTTCGTGAGAGCACGTTCTAACGTGACACCATACGACGACTTCGACGATAGAGCAGACCCGCAAGTCCTAACATTGTCATTGAAAGCACATAGCCAACGGCCGCAAGCCAGAGCAAGGGATTGAGCATGAGATGTCCATCAACATGTTCATCGTATAATGCATCCTTTAGCATTGAAGACGAATTTTTCTGCTGCTTTACAGGAGTCGGTGTTGTAGTAGTACTAATGGTTGGTGTAGTCTCAATAGTTGGTGATGGAGTTATACCGGCGGTCGGTGATTGCGCAGGCATTGCTGTTAGTGTTACGCCAAGGGTTGGTGCAACAGGAACGGGCGTCTTACTGACAGGAGTGGGTATACCGCTCTGACCAGCACTTGCACCCGTTGTAGCAATAGGGATCACGCCTGATGAGGGAGGCGTTGATGGTATACTTTGTGCTGTTGATGATGGCACGATGTTAACACTCACCGCGATAAAACGTTTGCTCGCTGTATCATATGCCTTAACCTGGTGTGTTCCCGCAGGTACATGGGCATCAAGCGTAAGAAGAACAGTAAACGAACCTTGCCTATTCGCCTGTGTTGCGTTAGGACGGCAGGGAAGTTGTGCGTCATAGGTAAAAATTACACTACTATTGGCACTAAACCCTTGTCCATGTAAGAAGATCGGAGTGCCAGGAAGAAGCACGTTAGTATTGAGCAGTGTAAGTTGCAGACCAGATGATGAAACGATTGTTGAATGACAGCGCGGAGTTGTTGCGTTCCCTGCAGAACAGGGATTTTTGCCTGTTGTGGCTGTACTCTCGCTCGGAGTACTGGCTGTTTGTACGCCACGAGCGCCGACAGCTACATTGGAGGTACCGGTATGCATCCAGCCCGAACTAAGTATAGTGGCAAATAAGAGTAGACAAGTTACTACAAACAGGATGATAGTACCATGAAGCCAGAGTAGAAATTCTATTCGTCCTGGATAAAGCAACCACCAACGCACACGGTCTACAGGATTCAGTGAAAGAGCACTTTTACGCTGACTTTTTCTGCCTTTTGTACGGTTCGCTACCCGTTGTGCACGTAAAGATTTTTTCCCATGCCCTGTCGTCCAAGATATTCCCGCATTTACACTCTTAAATGTACTGCTTTCAGTTATAGCTGGTTGCACTGGTACTCTTAGTGAAAAATTATGATTGTCCTGTTGGTCTGGCATAAGCGGAGACACAACAGGCTCGCTTCTTGGTGGAATAGTAGCGATGTCGCTGATAGAACGCGGGAAGGACAATGTTGTGCGCTTTTGATGTTGAGCGTGTAAAAGGACTGGGGATTTTTGCGCAATGAGCAGGTTTTGGTTACGCGGTGGCAACGTATCCAGTTCATCAACCACTCGTGAGCGAGTGGGTGGCAAGGTATCCAGTTCATCAACCATGCGTGAACGAGAAGGCGGTAGCGTATCTAGCTCGTCAATTGTGGGTTCTTCGTTGAGATTTGAATGTGTGAGCGAGTGCAAGTCGAGGTTACTTTCCGCTGCAAAGTCTGATGATTTATATTGCAAGAGCGTAGGTTCAGGCAACGTTGGAACGCGTGTCACATCGCTCACTTGTGGAGCTGCATACGTTCTCGCAACCCTCGCATGCATCTTCATAGACTGCTGTGTTGACAAGGCCGAGGCGCGTGCTGGAATTGGGGTGTGTGGACTTGGAAGCCTGCGTTGCTCTTCGGCCCGATAGGATGCAGAGATACTTTGCGGAACCATAGGGTTAATCCAAACGGAGGCTCGGACACGCAAGGGACGATAAGAGACCACTTCAGAAACTTCTTCCCATTCTGGCTCAACATTTATGAGTGACCTATCAATCTGCATGCGTTTTTTCCCTTTATAAGCTATAGCAAAAACAGAAATGTCTCTAACTAAGAAAATCCGTTATAGGATTTCGTGGGGCGTCTCTGTCTTAGTCCACGAGGACACTAATCCTGTAGGGGTACACCTAGTAAAAATGAACGTAGCAAGTGTGTCTTTTTACCTGTTATTGTTCATGCATCGGTCTTCTACAAAGAGACTTTTCGAAAATTATCGATGAAAAAGAGGAATAAAGTGCGTAATTTTCCGCAGTAAGTGGAAAAAATTTCAGTTTTTTTATACGATTGAGAGGAAGCATGTCTTGTCTCTCAAGGGCACTAATGTAGGAAGTGAATACATTTTCTTCTTATTTCATGATTGGCACGTATCTTGCACGAAGAAAAGACAGGGGGGCAAACCCGAAATTCTTTCGGGGGAGTGTTGCATAGAATAGTTCAATTTCATGGTATTAGTTCTGGCAGCATTTATCTCCGGTTACCAGGTTGTGGAATGTGGATTTGAGGAAGGTAAAGGAGTAGGTTTATGGTAGCCATTGTGGAGCAAGTGAAGGCATCAGTACGAGAGACAGGGCATCTCTCACAGTCTTCTTCACAAAGGAGCGTGACACATCGACAAAGCGAAACAAAGCGTGTTTCAACCTATGCAACGTTCGCACCAAAGAGAGGGGCGAAAAAGAGTGGTAGGGAACGCGAACACATTCATCAGGATGACGTACTACATACAGCACATTATACCCTTGATGGATATGACGATTACATAGAAAGTACAGCAGATACTGATGAGGTAGACAGTCAGGATGAGAGAGATGAGGAGGACGTGTATGGAAGTGAGGTGGACAACGCAATCCGTCAGTACCTCGGCGAGATTGGACGCTATCCCCTTTTGACAGCGGAACAAGAGGCGCGTATCGCACGACGCATGGTAACCGGCGATATGCATGCACAACAGCAGCTTGTTGAAGCAAATCTCCGTCTAGTGGTGAGCATCGCGAAACGCTACAACAATCACGGTCTTTCTTTACTTGATCTCGTGCAGGAGGGCAATCTAGGACTTATTCGAGCGGCACAGAAATTTGACCCTTCGCGTGGTTTTCGTTTCAGCACCTATGCAACATGGTGGATTCGGCAGGCGATCAGTCGCGCTGTTGCAGAACACACACGAACCATTCATATTCCTGTACACGTCGTAGAATTAATCTACAAGATGAAGCGCACAACGCGCCAGTTATACCAGGATTTGGGTCGTGAGCCTTTGCCAGAAGAGATTGCACTGGTACTCAATGTCACGAAAGAGCGTGTGGTAGAGCTGCAAAGTATAGCGGAGACGCCAATTTCGCTCGATGCACCTCTCATAGAGGATGAGCAATATCATCTAGCAGACACGTTAGAGGACACACGAGCGGCCGCCCCTGCGGACGTAGTAACACACCAGGTACTACGTGACCAGATTGGTAGTGCTCTGGAAGTGCTGAGCCAGCGTGAACGTCAGGTAATCGAGCTTCGTTACGGTCTGCAAGATGGCTACTGCCACACTTTAGAGGAACTCAGTTCACACTTCAAGCTGACACGTGAGCGTATTCGACAGATCGAGGTGAAGGCGTTACGTACACTGCGTCAACCCATTCAAGTGCATCTTCTGCGTGATTTCGCATAACTCTTATTTGCTCAAAAGCATACAGTGGTGTCTGCAGGCTAGTTCGCAGACACCACTGTATGCTTTTGGAGTCTCCCTGTTTTCAAAGAATTAGGCTGCAATGGGAATGAGCATTGACCCCATAATGTCGTGTGTATCAAGCACATGCAAGAAGGCCGCGACAACTTCAGGGTCATACTGACTTCCCGCACAACGTTGCAACTCTTCACGGGCGGCAAGAGGCGACATGGAACTGCAATAGACACGGCGCGAAGTCATGGCGTCAAAGGAGTCAATTACCGTGAGAATACGCGCAGCAAGAGGAATCGCGTCATGTGCGAGCCCTGCTGGATAGCCGTGTCCATCCCAACGCTCATGGTGCGCGACGACAATATTGGCAAGAGCGATAAAAACACCACCAGCTTGTGCGAGAATCTTCTGACCAATCTCCGGATGCAGACGCATCACTGCCCATTCCTCCTCAGTGAGAGGGCCAGGTTTGTGGAGAATGGCATCTGGAATACCGATCTTCCCAATGTCATGCAGCAGTGCGCCAAGACGCACTAGATGTATCTCTTCTTCTGATTGATGAAGTGCGCGTGCCGTTGCTTCCGCAAGAACAACCATGCGATGCGAATGAGCATTTGTTCCATAATCACGTGCAGAGGCTACAGCAGTAAGCACCTGCACTGCTGTTGACTCAATCTGCGGCGGTGTCGATGTTTGCATCGGTACAGCCAATACCGTTGCAGCCTTCTCTTCTAGCACATCTGCGGTACAGACGCGGTTACGACCACCTTGTTTGGCGCGGTACATCGCGTGGTCGGCACATTCAATTAGTGCCTCGCGTGTCTTCCCATGCAGTCCATAGGTCGCGACACCAATACTTGCGGTAATGCAAATGGTGCTATTCGTTGAGAAGTCGTCTATCTGCCAGATACAGGGTTGCGCGGTGACAGCGAGCCGCAGTCGTTCTGCAGTTTCACTTGCCCCGATCACATCTGCGTCGCCTAAGACAACTGCAAACTCTTCGCCACCATACCGACCAACAAAGTCTTCCAGACGAAGCGTACTCCGTAAGCGTACCGCAACCTCATGAAGGATTGCATCACCGGCTCGATGTCCCCAGGTATCATTAATATGCTTGAAATGGTCCAGGTCGATGAACAGGATGGCGCACGATGCCTGTGCTCGCTCACAACGTGCAAGTTCTTCGTCAATGCGACTCATCACTGCGCGGTGATTGGGAAGGCCGGTGATAGCATCGGTTACGGCGGCTCGTGTCTGCTCACGATAGAGCCGATCCACCTCCGCCAGTAACTCCTGCTGCTGCTGAATCAGAATTTCTTGTTCCTGATGCGTCTCTTGCATCTGTATCTGGACAGTTTGTAGCTGTGCACGTAACGCGACCTCACGGTCATTCACATTTCGCTGCTCTGTTAACAAAGTTTGTAAGCGCGGGAGTTCGCTACTCAGCCAGCCAATGGTAAGTGAGAGCACGGCGATACCAAGAACAAGAATGCTCCACTGTTCGTTAGGAATAAGGTTCGGAATCCAGGAATTAAAGATGGTATCCCACATGCCTACGGTCAACGCGCCAATGCCTGTGCAGGATGCACCGACTACGAGGAGTAGTGACTTTCTGGAGACGCTTTTTTGTTGTTTAGTACGATAGAGAAACCAGAGCGGCAACACGAAGAGCTGGATGCTAGAAACAATCCATACCATTGAGGCGACAGCTTGCAATACATTGTATGTTGCAAAGGCAAGGTCATCCGGCTTCATAGTTGACACGAAGAGGCTTGGTACAATCACAAAGCTAAAAATAGTAATGGTGGCAATGATTGTGGCTTGTACAAGAATACTCAGCATTGGAACACCATAACGGTTTATCTTCGCCAATTGTCGCGGCAAGTAGCAGTCTTTCGCAACGACACTTATAAAGCGTGAAAACATGAGAATGTATGCAATCGCAATACCAAGATGCCCTAATGCCACCAGAACAGCAGCGATAGAGCCAGCCGACGGGCCAAAGACAGCTTGTATGACTTGTATATTCGCAAGAGGAGTACCCGCTTGACTGGAGGGCACAACCACCATCACACTAAAGGTACCAACCATGTATGCAAGGAACGCAATACCGCTACCCCACCAGACATAATGCCGGGCACGAATCATACCCACGTTCCCACCGCGAATTTCACCTCCGAGAACAAGAGGTATATTCGTACCTAGGAGCGCAAGAATGATAATGCCATAGACAGCAAAATTGTCCGTGTTCGGTTGCCAACGTGTGGGTATATTCAACGGAACAGCAGCGGAATGGCCCTGAGCTAGCCATAACCCTCCCGCGATTCCTTGCACCACAAAAACACTAAAATAGAGTATAGCAAGGACAAAGAGAATGCGCATCAGGAAGCGTAGTGGCAAACTGCTTATAAATGTCGCGACAAGCAGAATGGCGACGAGAGCTACACAGAGTTGTAGAGAGTTACTAAACCATGTTGGAACAAGATACTGAAAAAATGCAGTACAGCCTTCGATGGCGGAAACGACTGCGATTGTGCCGGAAAGCCATGCACAGAATGCTGAGATAAAGCCCCATTGTGGACCAAGAATACGGATAGCCCAGAGGTAAATACCTCCTTGACCCGGAAAACGTGCGGCTAACCATTGCGTTACATATGCTATAGGCAGGAAAAATGTTATCATGCCCAATATCCAGTAGGGAAATGCTGCAGGACCAGCAAATTGCACACCGTTAACATTAGATATGAAGACAACAGTTAGTACAAAGAGTACAGTTAAATCGCGTATCGTTAACACTGACGGGAGTTGTTGTGTAGTTTTTTTCTCGCGTAGAAGTGGCTCCTGCTCTGTGAGTAATGCAGAAGTGTCAACGAATGGATAGATAGGTGCGCTAGGAGAGGCCATCTTGTACCTCATAACATGTTTACAATAACAAATTTTCTTCATCACACCCAAACATGTGTTATGAATGCAATACGCTTATTTTCCCTAATCGGCATATCTCATGCATATCTGTAGAAATATCCTCTTGACTTTTTCAAAGCAAGCAGGTATAGTTAGTATAAGCAAGTGGCCAATGAAGCTTGCGAACATCCTCTTACTATCAGGGTACACAGTTCTCAAAACTCCCTCACAATCCCTGCTAGTATTGCAATCTCCGTTCTTGATTGTCTCCTCTACCCATTCCTCATAGGAGTACTGTATGCAAGAAAAACCTCTTGTTCAGAGCAACATTGTGCAGAATGACACGCATTCTCGCCTCGGTCTCGAACCCTCACAGCCGTTTCATGATCTTAACCTCGCAGGTGTACAGGGTGTACCATCACCGCAGGCACTTACGCATGTCGACACGGCTCAACCGTCGCTCATTTTGCCGGATTTCGGTACACAAAGCTATGACGTACCGACTATGAAGCCTTATGACTTAACTGGTCCTGGTATCACGTATATGTCAGAGTTTGACCCTGATCCGGCGCTGCCTGACCTCGATGAGTACAATCATCCCTATGAACTCGATCTTTCTACGCAAGGAATGAGTCCTGATCCACAACTCGCGCACGATGTTCCCACACCATCTGATATTGCAACCAACCTCTATCCGGGTCTAGGGTTTCTTACGCTGGATGTACAACACCTGGTAACGGATGTAGACCCGGCACTTCCTGATCTACAACAACCCATCCTCATACAACAGAGGCAGATGCCGCCCGATGAGCGACCTGGCACACTCGACCCAAATGCGCTTGACGTACTGCATGCCACTCTCTCTTATCAAGAGGCATCTGACATGGACTATCCAGGTGTCTGGATGAATCAGCAAGGGGCGAATACAGCGCGTACAAGGCACATGTCTTTGTTAGATGCAGGTCTGGATGCATGAGTAACGAGACACACATCTACATTGAGGGCCATATCAGCGAAGAACAGGCTTTTACGCATGAAGGGCATGCGGTACGTGTTACCCTCATTCATGGCGGAACCTCAAAAAATGGCTATGCTTATAATGAGGAGGCACTGCAAGCTATTGCGAACATGGTCGAAGGCGTACATGCCTACGCCGATCATGGCACAGCGGATTCTATGACACGTAGTGTTCGTGATATCATTGGCTTCTATCATGACGCGCAATATGTCGCCCCCAATGCGTCTCATGACCGAGGGCGCGTCGATGCGACGCTGCATCTCTTCGAGAATGCGGCATGGCTATGGTCGCTGATACAAGAAGCTTGCACTCTTGGGAAGCCCGAACTCATCGGTCTCTCTATCGACATCCTGGGTACCTGGCAGCTTAACGAAGCCAGCAAAGCGCGCGAAGTTACTCATGTCCTCTCGCTTAACTCGTGTGATATCGTTACACGTCCATCCGCTGGCGGCACATTTCGCCGCATCCTCCATTCCGACCAGGGAAGCGAAAACAGCGTTTCTGGCCGGAGTACACATTCACTTCATTCAGAAGGAGTACCACCACCCATGTCACAAGACACTCCACACGATTTCCAGAACCTCATCCAGGAGACACAAGCAGTCTCCACTTCCACCACTACCCCAAACACACCCTCCCTAGAAACTGAACAACACGTCCAGGCATTGATGCACGACCTGCAACGTGAACGCGCCCAACTAACACTTGAACGCCGCTTGCTAGAGTCGATCTTACCAGAGCCAGTACGTGCGCATATTCGTACCCGTTACCAGGGGCGCATCGTAGAAGCGGAGGAGATCGAGGCCGAGATTCAGGCACAACAAGACGTGCTAGCCGCACTCTCAGCACAAGGACTCATTCGCGGCAATGGCTATGAGAAGCCAACGATTGGAAGCATGGTGACAGAAGCTGAAAAGGTGCAGGCAGCGTTTGATCGCATGTTTGAGCTTGAGATAGATAACACAAGACTTGGCAATGTACGCGCATTTGGCAGTATTCGTGAGGCGTATGCACGAGTTACTGGTGATGCATCCGTTGTTGGTTTTCATGATCGCTCACAACTCGGCTCGATTCGCGTCTCTGAATCGGCTCCCATTGGACGTATCACGGAGGCGGATACGACAACTGCGAGTTTCTCATACCTGCTCGGCACAAGCATGAACAAACGCTTGCTCAAAGATTATCAGGCATGGCCTGCGGAATGGCAGCGTTTTTGCACTATCGCGCCTATTCGTGACTTCAAGCAACAGACGCGGGTGCGCTTTGGTGCCTTTGGCTCGCTGCCAATTGTCGCTGAAGACACGGCTTATAGCGCGGTCAGTCTCGCGGATAGTGCCGCGACGTATGTTCCGCAGAAGCGTGGCAACCTTGTCACGGTTTCGCGTGAAGTGATTATCAATGATGACCTGATGGCGGTCAAACAGATTCCGACAAAACTCGCGGTTGCGGCGGCGTATACACTAGCCGAGTTTGTCTACGGCTTCCTCAGTAGCAATCCCAACATTTATGATGGTAGTGCGCTCTTTACCACTGGCGCACCGCATGCCAACCTTGGCGCATCAAACCTTTCTACAGCAGCGATGCAGGTAGGTGTGACAGCAATGCGTGAGCAGACAAACTATGCGGGGAAGCGTATTGGCTTACGCCCAAGGTTCCTCATTGTACCACCAGAACTCGAATGGCAGAGTATGGTCGTTACAAAAAGCGCGGGCGTGCCGGGCAGCAACAATAAAGAGTTGAATACTCAATATCAGGCAAATTCACCTTAATTTCATACCGTTCACGCTCTGGATCATCTTGTCGATAGATATACGCAACGATACCCAGCATACGTAGAGCTCTACGTTTTTCTTCATACGTTGCAGCCGAATATGTTTCTCTGGCATTCAGACACCATGCAATAAATGTATCTACTTCTGCCTGTACTTTCTCCCACTCAGTCTGACCAATAAGAACTTTTTGCATCTCATGCTCCAAACCTTCAAGGTAATTTTCCACCTTTTCAAGCTCGTCTAATATTAACTGTCTTGCCCGTCCTTTCAGCTTCGGAACTCCACTTTCTGATTGTCTGAGATCTTCTACAAGCTGTTCCTGATGGCTTTTTGCAGATTTAATGCTCTGCTCAATTGCTTGAATATCGGGAATATGGAAGCTATTGTATTTCACAAGCTCTATTGCTTTTTGTATAAGAGAAAAGTCTTGAATGATCTCTCCTACATATTGCCATACAGCATCATCTATGATACTGACACGAATTGATGTCCCGCCCCCACAACTTTGTCCAGGCGTAAAGCGGTAATTGCATATATACAAATGTCTGTCATGTCCGTTGACGGCGCTCATCATACGCTTACAATATCCGCAACGGATAAAACCAGAACGCAAAAGAGAAGCTTTCGGATTAGGGTTATTCCGCGCGGCTTCCATCTTGTTTATTTCAATCTGTTCCTGAACCCTATGAAACATTTCTTCACTAATAATCGGGGGGATGACTCCTTCAGGCAGAGGAATACGTTCGTTTTCAGGACGCATTTTCATAGTCTGCTTGCCAGTTGGACCTCTTGTTGATTGATAGGAAAAGCCGTATCCTCTACCTGTATAAACAGAATTTGTCAGCACGCCTTTTACAGTTGTTTTATTCCAATCACCTCTCCCTTTGGCTGTAAGAACACCCTCGTTGTTGAGTATCCGAGCAATCCCATGGAGGGAATTTTGTTGGTTAACGTACAAATCGTAGATGCGTCGTACAACAATAGCTTCTTCTTTATTTATGAGATAGTATTCTTTCTTTTCGTTTGCCCATTTGTAGCCATATTTAGGTCTTGGTCCTGGTGTGAGTTTTCCGTCTTGCGCCCGCTTGCGTCGACCTGTATATGTTCTTTCAATAATTTTTTCCCGCTCAATTTGAGCAACAAAACCTAAAGCACTTCGCATAAATTGTCCTGCGGATGTATCGTCGAGCTTCTCTTTAACACAATCAATACTTATACCTAAATGTTCCATTTCATCAATAAGAACTGCAAGATGAGTTTGATTGCGAGATAGGCGGTCAAAGGTATTTATGATCACCACATCAAATTCTTTGTTTCTTGCCATTTGTCGTAGTTTAGTAAGAAGAGCGCGTTCACGATAGAGAGAACCTGTAAAAACTTCCCTAAATACCTCTACAATCCTCATACCATTTGAATAGGCATAAGCAGTACAATTGTCAGTCTGTGTATCAAGGCTTGTACCTTCTTCTTCTTGTAAATTTGAAGATACCCGTGTATATATGACTGCGAGTCTCTGATAATTCACGGCTTTGTTCCTTCACAAGATGCCTAGAGATCCTTTTTCCTTAAAGTAACTTTATCCTAAACATCTCACAGCAAGATGTTGGAAGTATAGCGCATCCACCCCCTGTGTTCTCTTTCTATAAGCCCCACAACGCCTACAATAAGTCGCAAGGGGGATAACTACTAGTTTTGTGTCTTCTCTTGCTACTTCCCCTTTTAAAAAGCGTCTGAAGGTCTCTTTATGCACTCGCCACGAGCCTCCTACCTTTATGCCTCCTGGTATTTTACCAGAGCGCACATTTCGTCGCACCGTCTCAATGTCTTTTTGTAAGTACCCTGCAACATCTTCAAGGGTTAGGGTTTCCATTTCTTCATCGCGTTTGTTTTCCGACATACAAATACCTTCTTTTTAGGCCAAAATTGAGTGGATTAGGGCGATTTCATACGAATTACCTCCTCTATGATACAACGTGTTTGAATATTACAGGGGCGCTTTGCCCCAGATCACCTTTCTTTATAGAAAAACCAATAAAGATGGATAAATCAAGATAAAATAGGACAAAAAGAGAACACAGGGGGGGGATATACCAATTAGTATTTGGAATTTCTGAGCGCTTTTTCGATGGTTTGCTGGCCGTAGGTTGTGTTTCCTCTACGCTCGTCCCATTTTGCATCAATCATTCCGCTTGACCTATATATCGCATCAATGCGGCCTCTATCCCCATTTGTCCAGTAACAAAGCATGAGGCAAAAAGTAAAGTCAGCTTCACTCTTACTTTTATGTCTACCTCCCTCTCCCCAAAGACTTGTATCGCCATTAAGGTAGCGACGGAAATTTTCGCCGTTTTTAGCGCTCAATGCTTTTTCTATAACTAAATTTGTGCCTTCGATATGAGGAGTATATTTGGGTCTTTGCACGCTTTTGGGGCTTTTTTCAGGGAAGATTTTATAGTAGACCTTACTCAGTTTTTCCTGATCTGTCCCAATTAAGTTTGGAGTAGAAGGTAGATGATGCCCTGTGATTGTCACGTATCGTTTATCTTCGTATAGCTCAATTTTTTCTCGTCTTCGGTGGGTCCCTGGAAGTGCTGCGTATATAAAGCCTCGTACCCCTTTGCCCGATGGGGATTTTTCAAAGTAAGTATTGAGATGCCTAATGATCTTTTCAACTCTTGGCTCAGGCACATCGTCTACAATACAATCATCAATATCAATTGCAACTATGTCTGATACGAGTGCAAGTCCTATTCCGTCCCATTTACCAGCACTATACGCAAGCTGCGCTTCACTAAAACTTCCCCAGGACTGAGGGTTTGTTATATCTGCCCGTATTCCTGTTGATGGCGTAAATGGAGGCTTTTTTAGTTCCCCTTCACTGTTTTCCTCATATCTCCATACAAGCCACTGGTTGAGTCCTACAAGTCTTTCAGGGATACCTGCAAAGTTTACATCTAATACATTTTCTTTGGCAGCAGTTTCTTTTTCTGTTGGCTCTTCCATGCTTCCTAGTCTTTGCATAAAGATAATATCATTTCTATCAATTGTACCGTATAAGTAGTTTATATTCATCTTTGTGAAAGTAATGAGTGTATATGTACCTTCAACCTTTGATGCTATATTTCAAAAATACTACTAATCGATGATGATTGGTATAGATTTTTGCCTTTTTTGTCAGCTGGTGAGTTTGTATTTTATATAATGAATAAAAAGAACAAGAAGATGACTATTAAAAAAATATTAATACCTTTTCTGTTTATACCGTTTCTAATTCTTACATATGGAAGACTATGGTATTTGGTAATCCCATATACAATACTCGTAATAATATATACTGCATGATATAATGTAATTACTCATGTTGTGATGGGTAAAGTAAAATAAATCTCACCCTTAAACAAGGTGGGATTTTTTTATAAGAAAAAAAATATAAAAGCACTGGCTCATCCAGTGCTTTGAAGTTACAAGTATATTCTAGCTTATTTTGCTTTTTGTGTCCTGTTAGGTTCTTATTCAACTAATTACTGCTAATATTATAAGTTTTAGTTTTATCTATCTTTTATCTCATTTTTAAGCTTGTTAGAAGGATCTTTGTTTTATGGAACTGATAAATATTCTTCCTGCTTTTGACGCTGACGTGAATGATTATGTATGGCTGGTGTTCCTACAATTAGGGGGCAAGTTTGGCGAGTTGTTGCTGAACAAAACCATTGCGCATCTCCGCCTGCATGTCGGCTTCGGTCTCAAAGCGCGTGATGAACATCACTTTGCCTATACTGTGGTCGATCAAATCAGTAAAGCCAATAAAGCCTTGCTGCTGTTTGATTGCTGGGATGATGGACTCTTTGGTAATTTGAATGGCTTTCTCCATCTTTGCTGGCTGTATCTGCCCACTCGTGATTCGTGCGTTCATATGTTTGCTCCTTTCTGAAAAGCTTGCATATTGTCTCTTAGTACATAGAAAGGGTATGAGAGATGACTCCCTAGCTTGTCCTGACGCTGGAACAATCTCTTGCTCTAACAAGAGCAGAAAAACACCCCCTGATCCCACTTTCATTAGCAAAAACATTTTTATCCATAACCCTCTTTTTATTACGTTTATACCTCAAGTTCTTCCTGTCCAGCCTCTTTAAGTTTTTTCGCTTCGCTTTTTTGCAGTACGGTTACTTTATAGTATTCGAGAGCATTATTAATAAGCTCCTGCTGGCTGACGCCTTTAAGTGCTGCATGTATCTTATATATCTTCAAATGGTCTTTTCTGAATTGGTGACCTTGCCGAATAAGAGGATGCCCTTCTTTATCGAACCTGTCGCGTTTTCGCGTCGTCGGAATATCTTTTTTTTTTTCAACCTTCTCCTTCTCTTCCAATGGTGGTACAAGTCCCGACCCCAGAGCCCGACTCGCGGTCTCTATGCTATTTTGTGGCTTTATTGATTGATTTTTCATGTTATAAGAAAATGATGAAATAAGGTAGTGTGCTGTATGTGCATTGTTTAGTGATAAATGGATGGAGGAAGGAAGAAGGCTTATTTTTCGCGCTTTGATGCTTGTTTTTGGTTATCATTTGATTTGTCGGGCTGGGCATGGTTTGATGGTAAATTTCAAAGAAAATTATGCGCCTTTCGCGTTTTCGCGTCAAGTTTTCATAAAATGCTTAAGTTGAATGATTTTTTTCTATAAACCGCTCTACAACCACCTTAAAAAAGTAGTTAAGATTGCCTGAGCTGCTAGAACAAAAATATTCAATTTCGATTTAATTTCATATATCTTTTTGATATAATGTTTACAGGACAAAGCAGCGTTAGGTCGTTGCCATGACTCGAGATTGCTCTTAAGCCATACGAAAGTTTACGGGTAAGTGTCTTTATTAACACGCCGTAAAACGTGTCCTGCACGTGAGGCCAAATGCGCCCAGACGACCACGAGGTCGCCCTCGCAAGCTTGCTTGAGCCGTTCACCTATTAGCGGAGGTTTTACCGCTACTTCGTGCTTTGTAGCTTATAGCGAGTTCTACTTATCAAGAAGAGGGACACTATCAGCAAAGCAGTAACGTTTCTCAACCCTTCGGGTTCCCTACTTGCTTAAGAAAATTGCTGATTATTTCGATATCCTCTTACTTTTGCAGCTTATAACTTTTTATTTTTTCAAACTCCTGACCATCTCGTACCTTCTCTATAAGAAACTGGACCCATCTTTCAGTATATATAAAATCTCGATGAGGTTCATCATACTGGCAGAATTCTGTTTGACAATCATTTGGTACGAGCATACTTGGCCGAACTTTATAAAATTTCCAAGCATTTGTATGATGAGCCGTATTGAATACCACCCCTGTTTCCTCTCTAACACGCTTAATAACCTGGCTCGGCTTAAATTTCCCTTGATTTGCAACTTGAACTTGCTTTTCCTTGATGAGTGTGATCTGCTTTGTAATCTGTTCCTTTTCTTCTTCTGTCAAGGAATCTAAGGATATAAACTCGATTGCTATATCAGATGATGAAGGACGATTGCCAACTTTAGGAATTAGATAAGCACGAAATGCGTATTTTGAGCTTTGAAATATCTCTATTGATAAGTCACTCTGAAATGTATCTATAAACTGGCGTATAGTATCGTATTCTTTTGACTGGATTCGCTTTACTGCCTCTCGCTGAAATGGTTCGACCTGTGAGAATTGTAAAGCTAAAGCGAAGGAATGTCCCAATGCAAAAAAACTGCTAAACTCCTTTGTCAGCACGGCTTCAAAATTGAATAGCATAGCTTGGCACTGCCCCGAAACTGTAATATCAAGCTGAGGCAAGAAACGATGTTCGACTTTATTTCTCAGTTTTGTCAGAAATTCCAAATTTTTCCGTTCAGGACAATCTTTACCTTGAAAGTAGTGTTTCGCACATTCAGAAAGTTCCCAGGCTGCTTCCTCTCCGTCAATGATTTTCGGCATACCATCAGTATTTTTGTAAACATAGTCAATGCCCTTATATTCGAATATGGCATGGAAGAGTGCGGTAAATGCGATATTCATAAGGACAAGGTAACCAGGGGTACGGAATAAAGCTAAAGGATTATTGTAGCACTGCACAGCGAGCATTGCAGACTCTTTTGCCTTATCAATGAGAATATCCACTCGTTCATTGAAGCGTGGCCGCAGATTTCGGATATCATCGTCTATTTGCTGGGAATGGATGCGGAAGAAACTGTTTTTAGGATAATTACTTATCCCTACACATACTAATTTATCGCCATCAGATCTAAGAAACCAACGCCACTTTTTTGACTGATAGGAACGAACAGTATGTAAAGCCCATCCGGTTGCGTTACATATATCTTCCAAAGTAAATTGGGATTTAGATTTTTCAGCACTACAGAAAAATTCAAAGGCTTTTTCTATTTTTCCAAGGTTCTTAGCCACTTCTAACGCCCCTATAACCAAAAGCACATTTTAGGATCTCAAGGGAAATGAGGTTAATTCATCTGACACGCTATAATTATGGCTAGGTTACGAAGTGAGATCAAGCTAAAGTACTAATATCCTAGTATAAAGGAGCTTCTTATATTTAGCTTTCTATAGTTAGTAACGAACATTAGTTCCAGAAAACAGAGCATAAGTGTCATTAGACACTATTAACCCTGTTTATGTTTCTTCCCCATCTTCCACAACTACTCGCCAAGTCAGAAAGTCCCGCATTACACCTTCATCTGAAATAGCTATAATTCGGCATCTTTTATTAGCTGGACGTTCAACTACCGAGCTTTCTACCATCCGAGCTCGCTTAATATTTCTTACGCACTCCTCTCCCATATAGGCTCGTCCTTTAATATGATCACACTCTCCATACTCCTGCCCACATATAGAACATTTGGCTTCTTCTACGATAATCCCCACACTAAAAAATACTTGTGGCGGAAAAAGGGTATGTTCTAATACATATAGATGCTTTATATAATCCGTGAGATGATATCCTACAGGATGAACTTTTAAAGCTGTATGAGCCGAAACTCCCGCACTGACTAAAAAATTCCATGCTGTTCCAGGATCATCGTCTTTTAAAGAAATCCACATATCTAGCTCGTCGCGAAGTGCGGCAATAATTTGCTCAAAACTGAGTATTGCGTTCGCTGCATCTTCATCCTTTTCCTCAATCAATTTTAGCTTCAAATTATGAGCCTCATCGTATAGATAACTAAGCGTATTCTTTGCTTCTGCTTGTATCTCCTTCGCCCTGGTCATATAAGAGAATCTCTGACACTCCCCAGCAATTTGAGCGAACTTGTTTTGAAAAGTTATTACCTTCTCATTCATAGATTTTCTTATTGCTCCAAAAATTTTTTCAGTCTTTCCACGTCCAATTGGTAGTATACTGACTTGTGTGTAAAATCAGAGTCTGGTATCCTGAACTGGAAAACAGTTCAACGTCACCAGGAGGATATCCATGACTCACACAAACAACCATAGCGAAGACGTACTCGTAAGTCA
>JAABUZ0100003026.1_pt1 | contig 26126 bp, 27 predicted proteins | sample 5562091 | NCBI WGS metagenome assembly JAABUZ01 (sample SAMN12813069, study PRJNA571459) | rock metagenome | isolation source: Antarctica rocks | place: Antarctica: Victoria Land, Linnaeus Terrace sud | collected 2015-12-21 | reverse complement strand
GACGGACACTGAAGTGTCTTCGCAGCGGCCGTCCGCGCGACTTTAGTCGCCGTGGTGTGCCATGCGACTTTAGTCGCAGGCTGGCTCTCACAATCTCGGGGCGCACCCGAACTCGGCCCGCGATCGCGAGTGCTTGACCCGTACCGACGGACATCGGCGAGATGTCGGCGCGTTCATGGCAGCGTGGCGTCCGGCCAGTTCCGCTCACGGGACAGCCGATGTCTCTTCGCCGCGACACTCCCGGCACGACCCGTTCCGCGCCTCGTACGAGGCGATGCCCCCGCGCCTATCGAGTTCGACCCGGCAGCACTCCAGCAGCAGCGCCTTCAGCCGTCCCCGTCCGCGCTGGACCCGCGACTTCAGATTGGGGAGCGGCAGCCCGAGCCGCGTCGCGGCCTCCTGCTGAGTTAAGCCCTCGAACTCGGTTAGCACGATCGCTTGACGGTACGCGTCGGGGAGCCGGTCGATCATCGGCGCGAGGCAGGCCGCCAGTTCCGCGCGGAGGTCGACGGCCGGGAGGCCAACCTCCGCCGTTGGCCCCGCGTCGGTCAGCGCCGCGGCCAGGTCGGCGTACCGGCCACGCGCCCGGTAGGAGTCGGCGATGGCGTTCCGCGCGATCTGGTAGACCCAGGCGTGGACGCGCTCGGCCCGTTCCAGCGTGTCGCCGTGGCGGTGGATGCGCAGCAAGACCTCTTGCAGGATGTCCTCGGCTTCGGCCTCATCCCCGACGCGCCGGGCGATGAAGCCGCGCAGCCGCGCGGACAACTCCTCCCAGGTCGTCTCTATGTCCAGATTCACAAGCCTCCTCCGATCACTGGCAGCCGCAACTCCCCGCGTTGACCGGCCCGCAGCAGGCCGCCTTCTCCGAGGGCGCGCAGCAGGTCGCCTGCGTGGCCGGCGAGCAACAGGACGACAACGCTACCCCTTCCTCCTGCTCGTTGGCCGCCTTGCCCGCATAGAAGTGCTTGAGATTGTCGGGGACATCCTCGTACGACCGCGCCATGTGGGCGACCGACGCTACCCCACCGTAGACCGCGCCCAAGACGGCCTCCACGATCAGCCCGACTGGCGCCTCGGTGTACTCCCGCCCCTTGTAGAGCCACACGCGGCAGTCGGTTTCCCCGTCACACCCGCAAAGGGCGCCACAGTCGGCACAGGCGCTCTCCCGTAGCGTGCCGGCGATATCCCAGCCGTCCACCCGGATCGTCGGCGAACTCACGAAGCGCAGGGCGCGCGCCTGCTCCTCCGACGCGACGAGTGTCTTGTGCAGCGCGACTTCGACCCCCGTCGCCGCGAGGGTCGGGCGCACCAGATCGAGCGCCGCATGCAGGCTCTGGTCGCTGCCGACACAGCGGGAGCACGTGGTCAGGTCCAGGTAGAGGAAATCGACCTCCACCGTACGCGTGCGCGGGGTCTGCTCGATCATGGTGGGCGTTGGTGCTACCGTCATTCTAGTCCTCCGTTGCATTCGTCTGTCAGCGGCCCCCGTGGGCCGTCCATACAAGTAGACGGAGATGCGGCCAAAAGGATGCAGGATGCGACGAGGTACCGTTAACCCGAGAGAGGTACGCCCCACCGTCCGAGCGTGATAGGGCGCCGGATCCATTCGGGTCCTTGACAGGAGCGACAACCCAGCCTATTATTTCAATAGAAGTTGAGACAAATAGTATTGAAGCACTTGGAGGCAACCAATGTCCACCCCCCTCGCCGTGACCCGCCCCGCATACCTGGCGCCCGACGTGCTGCCCTTCTTCAAGGCCCTGGCCGACGAGACCCGCCTGACCATCCTACGCCTGCTCGCGCTGACCGATCTCAAGAGCGGCGAGATCGTGGAGCAGGTGGGCGTCCCGCAGAATGCCGTCTCATACCACCTCAAGCAACTGCGCGCCCTGGGGTTGCTGCGCGACCGCCGCAGCACGGCCGACGCCCGTGATGTCTACTACAATCTCGACCTCGACCGTTTGCAGGCGCTCTACGCGGCCACCGGCGATGCGCTCCAGGTCCCGGTACTCCCGGTACCCATCGCGGTAGACGAGGGGAAGTCCGTGGACGGCGAGCGGCGCCCCGACCCCGATCGCCCCTTGCGCGTGCTGTTCCTCTGCACGCACAACAGCGCCCGTTCGCAGCTCGCCGAGGGCATCATGCGCCACCTGGGCGGGGATGCCGTCGAGGTCTACAGCGCCGGGAGTGCGCCGACCGCGGTCCACCCCACCGCTCTCACCCTGCTGCGCCGGTGGGACGACGACCCCGCGCGCTACACCTCCAAGTCGCTGGACCTGTTCGTGGGTCAGCGGTTCGACTACATTATCACGGTGTGCGACCGCGTGCGCGACGGCTGCCCCGTCTTCCCCGACGATCCGGTACGCATCCACTGGAGCTTCCCCGACCCGGCGCTGGTCGAGGACTCGGACGCGCAGGCCCGAGCCTTCCACACGGTGCAGCGTGAGCTTTGTACGCGCATCCGCTACCTGCTGACCTGTAAACACCCCGTCACGGGCCGTCGCCTCCCCGTCCGCTCGCTCGTGCGGGCGGAGATCGAGACGACCCACGGGCGGGAAGACGAGACGGGAGGAGCTACCCTATGCAACTGACGTCGGTCATCACATGCCCCCTATGCAAGAGCGAGGCCGCCCAAACGATGCCTACGGATGCGTGTCAGTACTTCTACGTGTGCCCGCACTGCCAGACGCGGCTACGGCCGAAGCCCGGCGACTGCTGCGTCTTCTGCTCGTACGGAACCGTCCCTTGTCCACCCATGCAAGCGGGCGACCCCTGCTGTTCGTAGAGCAGTAATCCTGTGATGTCAATTGGTCTGGAAAGGACGCGCATGAGCCGCACGGCGCCCGCGACGAGATCCGCTATCCCCGTTGCCGTTGTCACGGCAGCGCACCCTATCGCCACCTTGCCCTCGCTCACGCGCGCCTGCGCTGGTGAGGCCGTCGGTACCTATATCCTGGCCTTCTTCGGCTGCGGCTCGGTCATGAGCGCCGTTATCACCGGGGCGCAGGTGGGACTCTGGCAGGTAGCCGTCGTGTGGGGCTTCGGCGTTAGCCTGGCCATCTACGCCACGGCCGCGGCCAGCGGCGCGCACCTCAACCCGGCTGTCACGCTCAGCGTGGCCCTGCGCCGGCGTGAGACCTTCCCCGCCGCGCGCGTGCTGCCCTATTGGGGAGCGCAACTCGCCGGGGCGTTCCTGGCCGCGGCCACGCTCTACGCCTGCTTCAGCCCCTTTATCGCCCGCTTCGAGCAGGCGCGCCACCTTGTACGCGGCCGGGACGGTAGCCAGCTCTCGGGGATGGTCTTCGGTGAGTACGGCCCCAACCCGGCCGTCTTCGGCACGGCCCCGGCCACGCTGGCCCTGCTCTCGCCGCTCGCGGTGATGCTGATCGAGGCGCTGGGGACGGCGATCCTGGTGTTCTTCGTCTTCGCGCTGGTGGACCGGCGCAATCGCGACGCGCCGGGCGCCAACATGGCGCCGTTCTTCATCGGCTTCAGCGTGGCCATCATCATTAGCGTGCTGGCCCCCTTGACGCAGGCGGGCCTCAACCCGGCGCGCGATCTGGGGCCGCGCCTGTTCGCGCTGCTGGCTGGCTGGGGCTCCATCGCCCTGCCGGGTCCGAACGGCATCTGGTGGGCCTACATCGTCGGCCCGCTGGTGGGCGGGCCGCTCGGGGCCACGCTCTACGACCTGCTGATCCGCTCCACGCCGGTCGCGGAGGAGCGGGCCGTGATCTACGAAGATACGCCGGCCGACGCGACGACCACGAGAGGATAGGAAAGCAGGGAGACAGTATGGACGTCCAGAAACAAAGAACGCGGCGCGTGCTGTTCCTGTGCACGCACAACTCGGCGCGCAGCCAGATGGCTGAGGGCCTGCTGCGCCACCTGGCGGGCGACCGCTTCGAGGCGTATTCAGCCGGCACGGAGGCAACCCACGTGCGGCCGCTGGCCATCCGGGCCATGGCCGAGCTGGGTATAGACATCGCGCGCCAGGAGAGCAAGACGCTGGACCGTTACCTGGGAGAGCCTTTCGACGCGGTGATCACCGTGTGCGATCAAGCCAACGAGGCCTGCCCGGTGTTCTTCGGGGCCAGAGAGCGCCTGCACTGGAGCTTCCCGGACCCATCGCGCGTTACGGGGACAGAAGCGGAGCAACTGGCCGCGTACCGCGCCGTGCGCGATGCCATCCGTGAGCGCATCGAGCGCGATCTGATCGAGCGCACCGCGGCCTGAGTCGTCCATCCGGACGACGCCAAGCGACGAGAGAGGGGAATAGGCACGATGACGCGGCTACTCATTATCGGCGGGAGCGATGCGGGTATCAGTGCCGCGCTACGGGCGCGCGAGGTCGATCCCACGGCGGAGGTCATGGTGGTCGTGGCCGACGCCTTCCCTAACTACAGCATCTGCGGGCTGCCGTTCTACCTCTCGGGCGAGGTTCCTGACTGGCATGCCCTGGCCCACCGCACGGCCACCGAGATCGAGGAGCACGGCATCTCCTTGCTGCTCGATCACACGGCCCGGTCGATCGAGCCACTGGCGCGGAGCGTGGAGGTGGCGGATCGCCATGGCCACATTCAGCGCCTGCCCTACGACCGGCTGGTGCTCGCCACGGGCGCGGTCCCACTACGGCCACCCATCACGGGGCTGGACCTGCCCGGCGTCTACGCCCTGCACACCATGGAGGAGAGTTTCGCCGTCTATGAGCACCTCGCAACGCGCAACCCGCGTAGGGCCGTGATCATTGGCGGCGGATACATCGGGACGGAGATGGCCGATGCACTGACCCACCACGGCCTGGAGGTTACCCTGGTGGAGATGGCCCCGGCCGTGCTCACCACTGTCGACCCCAGCCTGGGCCAGGGTGTCGGCGACGAGTTGCGGCGGCACGGCGTCGCGGTCGCGACGGGCGTGGTCGTGGACCGCATCGCGCCGCGTGGGCATGACCTGGTGGTGACGGGATCGGACGGCTTCGAGCGCACCGCCGACCTCGTCCTGGCGGTGGCCGGCGTCCGTCCCTCGACCGAACTGGCGCGAACCGCTGGCGTCGCGACAGGCGAGCGCGGCGCCATCCGCGTCACCCACGCCATGGAGACGACCGTGGCCGGCATCTATGCGGCCGCATAACTGCGTGGAGACGTGGCGCCGGTTGCTTCAACGACCGACCTACCTCCCGCTGGGCACGACGGCGCATAAGCAAGGCCGCGTGGCCGGTGAGAACGCCGTCGGCGGAGACCGGTTGTTCGAGGGATCGCTGGGCACGCAGGTGGTCAAGGTATTCGACCTGGCCGCGGCAGGGACAGGGCTGGGCGAGGAGGCCGCGCGCCGCGCCGGCCTGGACGCCCTGACGGTTGAGGTGACAGTCCCGGACCACAAGGGCTACTATCCCGGCGCGCGCGACCTGCGCATCCGCGTAACCGGCGAGCGGCGAACCGGCCGCCTGCTGGGCGCGCAAATGCTCGGATATTGGCGGGCCGAGGTCGCCAAGCGGATCGATGTCTTCGCCACGGCGCTTTACCACGGCATGCGGGTCGACGCGCTGAACGACCTGGACCTGAGCTATACGCCGCCGCTTGGCAGCCCCTGGGACCCCATCCAGATGGCCGCGCAGGCATGGGTATGGGCACACACGCAAGACCGGGTGATCATTGCGACGCCCTGAGCGACGATCGACTTAAATGGAGGACGGCCTATGAGGACGGCCTATATGGACGAAGATCCGGTCGACTGGGACTGCTTCCTGGCCTGCTGGAGCCGCGATCTGCTGCGATGGGATGAGGTCAGGCAGGCCCAGGCGCCCGATGTCCTCGCTACGGGCTGGCTGGGATATCCCGGCGCCACGGAAGCGCGCATCGCTGCGGCTGAAAGACGGCTGGGCATTGTCTTCCCGCCGTCCTACCGCTCTTTCCTGCGGGCATCCAACGGCTGGTGTGCCGCGCTCCCCGTCATGGGAGCCCTGTGGTCGGTGGACGACGTCGGGTGGTTCTCCTCCCGGCGTGGGGACATGATCGCGGCTTACGCCGCGGGCCTCGGCGCCGCCGACCCCACGGCGATGGATGCGCAAGCCGCCAAGACGTACCTGGAGGCGGCCCTGGAGGTGAGCGACGGCGCGGCCGGAGACGATGCAACAATCCTCTTGAACCCGATGGTCGTCGCGCCCAATGGCGAGTGGGAAGCCTGCTTCTTCGTGTCCTGGCGCGCGGAGACGGAGCGGTACCGCTCGTTCGCGGCCCTGATGCACGCGCGCTACCGGCGTTACCTCACCCTGCGCGACGAGGAGTAACCTCCTTCTCTAACTTTGACCAGACAGCACGTGACGAAATGGTAGATAATGATAGATGATGTGGGGAGGACTATTCAGGGGAGAAGGATATGGCCGACGCGCGCGTGGTTACAGCGGACACTATAGCCCCTTGGGCCAACATCGTCCCAAGCAAGCAGCCCATGACCGTGGCCGACCTGCTTGGCCTACCGGATGATGGCTGGCGCTACGAAGTCGTTGAGGGAGTGCTTGTTCGGATGGCGGGAAGTGGCGCATGGGCAACGACTATCGGGCGACGGCTGGCCGCGCGGCTGGGCGATTACGTCGACGAGCACGATCTGGGCCTTGTCACGGGAGCCGATGGGGTGTTCAAGTTTCGCGGCGCTGAGACAGGGTTGCTGCCCGATGCCGGGTATCTTGCCGCGCAAGGGGCCGATAGCATCCTGGACCTGAGCAAGCCTATCCCCTTCCCCCCTGACCTGGCCGCCGAGGTGGCCTCGCCCTCGCAGGGCGCCGACGCCATGGCTGCCAAAGCGCGACAGTATCTCGACGGCGGGACGACCCTGGTGTGGGTCTTCTGGCCGGAGCGGGGAGAGGTCGACGTGTGGCGACGAGACGCCCTGCGGCCGCGCCACCAGGACATGCGCCCCTCCGCCACGCTGTATGTGAGCGCGGGCGACGCCCTCGACGGTGAGGATGTCGTGCCGGGCTTCTCGTATCCCCTGGCCCCCTTGTTCGTCATGCCCCGAAGGCGCGCATAGCGGCCACCCATACAAACCAGCGGCCTAGACCCCACCACACTCGTTAGAATTCAGGCTTCGTAGCACGCAAAACTCGTTGCCTTCCGGGTCGGCGAGGACGACCCACCTTTGCTCTCCCTGCCCGATGTCCACACGCCGCGCCCCCAGCGCCAGCACACGCTCCACTTCCTCGTCGTGTCCTCGGTCGATGGGGCTCACGTCGATATGAAGTCGATTTTTGACTGTCTTGGACTCAGGGACGCGGACAAAGACCACCGTGGGCGCCGTCACCCCCGCTCGCACGGCCTTGACCGTGGGCTGCCAGCCTGCGATCTCGACCAAATCATCCTGCCTGTCGATGACCTCATAGCCGAGCACGGCGCACCAGAAGGCCGCCAGTTCGTGCGGTCGGTAGCAATCGATCACCAGTTCAGTGAACCGGCTTGTCATCTGTTCTCCTTCGTCACTTTAGTTCTCGTGAGGCGCATGACTCACAGTCAGTATAGGCGAACCAATGTGAGCATGACGCCCAACTCACGTGATGGCCTGGGCCTCGGCGAGTATCGCCGTCGAGGGCGTCGCCATCGCGTCTGCCACGCTCCGCCCGGTGCGTTGCAGATAGGCCTGCGCCAGGTGGTACCCGACCTCGAAGCCGGCGTAGGGCGGGAGGCCGACCGTCGGACGCCCATGCGCTCCCACCAACTCGTCGCCGTAGAGGTAGGCCGCGATCCGACTCCGCCATCGGGATTCGTATCCAGTGTCGGAGCCCGTGTGGGCCGAACAACGGCTCCTGAGCCCGCGCCAGGAGTTCCCTGGGGCGGGCACGCAGGGTAAAGAGCGGCCAGAGGAGCGGGAGGGTATCGTGAACAATGATATCCATAGTGCCAATCTGCACATCCATCTCGTACGACCCTATCCAAATGGCTATGGCGCGCCTAGAAGAAATCGGCTCCCGCGATGATCTCCGCCGCCGGAGTGACCGTCGCCTCGACAGCGGAGCGTCCAGTATTGCGGAGATACGCCTGCACCAGGTGGTAGCCCACCGTGTATCCGGCGAATTGCGGCAGGCCGACGGCAGGACGTCCCTGCTGCTCGGCACCGGGGTCGCCGAAGATGTAGCCGCGGACCGTGTCGAACCCGCGGATGTCCAGGGCCTGGCCAATGATCCGCTTCGAGCGGGCCAGGGAATCCGGCGCATGCTCCGTCACCCACGGGCCGATCATGTCCTCGCCGTACAGGGCGCCGGCGAAGGACTCGGCCACGCCCTCCGCCGCGATGTACTCGCCCACCGACACGTCCATGCGAAAGGGCAGATGGCCGAAGCGCACCTGGTGGTTGAGCTCGTGGACGGTCGCGGCAGGCAGGCGGGGCAGAGTATCGTCGTCGGGCCAGAGCATCAGCACAATATAGCCCGCCACGGCCCCGAACCCGGTGTAGCCCCGCGTCGCCGCGATCCGAGGGCTGTCCGGGGGGAAGGGGAAGACGCCGACCCGCACCGTCTCCAGACGCGTGTCAATGCCCGCCGTCACAAAGGCGGCGTCGGCCCGCTCCAGCGCCTTGAGCGCCACGTCCGGAGCATGCGCCGCGTCGAGCCGGTCGAGCGCCGCCAGGTAGGCGTGGCCGGCGTCGTCGGGCGGGACCATGGTCCAGGCACGCGCGGCAGCCAGGTCCGCGTCGTCCGCCCCTTGCGCGCCGGGCCGTCGCATGGTCGCGAACATGCCCTGGAACGGCTCGACGATCCTCTCCCGGATAGCCGCGTCGCGATCCGCGGCGGGCAGGGCGGCGATGTGCCGCAGCGCCGCGGTGGAATCGTGCGTCACGAATGTCGTCATGCGCCATACATCCTTTCTACGTCCCGCGTGTCTACGTCCCGCGCGCCTCGTTCACCCTTTGGATGAACGCGAAATCCTCGGGAGTCGGCGCGCCCTCGATGTGGGCGTACCTGTTGTGCCGGTAGTTGTCGGCGACTGTAGCGCCGATCTTGGGGTCGCCCTGGAACCCGCGCATGGTGCGCTCCGTCAGCGCCGCCCAGCGATCGGCCAGCGCGCGGGCCTGCTCGCTGGCGGGGTCGAGGTCGCGGTTAGCGCGGATCTCGGCCAGCAGCGGCGGCCAGGCCTGCTCGACGGCCCCAATCTCCTCGGCCGGGATGTCCTTGCCGGCCTCTTGCATGCGCCGCGTCAGTTCGTCCTGGGAATAGTACTCGCTCATCCCTTCCTCCTTTTGTGCAAGCCCGTCGCGCGCGGCCGACGAGGCCCGGGTCACAAGCTCCCAGTCCCACGCGCCGGTCGTCCGGTGGTGGTCGAGCATCGCGCTCAAGGCCTGGCCGACGCGTTGAAATGAGGAGATACGATCGTGGATCACCTGGCCCTGGATGCGCATCGACGCCTCCAGGTCAAAGGTGGGACGGTCCAGGATCTCGCCGATGGACGACAGCGAGAACCCAAGATAGCGGAGCGTCAAGATCTGCTGCAGGCGCAGCAGGTCGGCCGCCGCGTAGTAGCGGTACCCCGCCTCCGAGCGCGACGACGGCCGCAACAGGCCCAGCCGATCGTAGTGGTGGAGCGTCCGGACCGAGACGCCTGTCAGTTCCGCGAACTCCCCAACCCTGTAGACATGATCCATCTCCGATCTCCTATACAGAGCATAGACCCTGACGTAGCGTCAGAGTCAAGGGGTAATTTTGTTGGCCGTGGGGGGACGCGGTGGTATCATCAAGATGTACAGGTTAGCAGCAAGGAGGCGGGCCATGGCCACGATCTCACCGCACGACATCGCTCCGTCCGGTATCCCTGGCTCGTCCGCGCTGGAGCAGTTGGCGGCGCGCCCGCGCCGGGCGCGCCTTCCGCAGCGGCGCTTTGCCGTGGGCGGCCTGGTCATTGCCGCGGCGCTGCTCTACATGATCGTCTCGAGCTTCGGCTCCGCGGTCTCCTCGGTCGTCTCACCGAGCCAGCTGCTTGGCCACGGCAGCGCCGTGTACGGGCAGCAAGTCCGCTTGCAGGGCGTGGTCGTGGGTGCCGACCGTCAGGACGCCGCGACCCTGGCCCACCGATTCTCCGTGTCCGGCGGCGGGCGCACCCTGACCGTGGTCTACGGCAGCGACTTGCCGGGCGGCTTCAAGACCGGCGCGCAGGTCGAGGCTCAGGGGACCTACGACGGCCACACGTTCGCGGCCACGTCGCTGACCGCCAAGTGCCCCACGAAGTACCAGGCCGCTCCCACGGGCAGCTAGGCCGTGGGGAGAGGTCCCCAAACTGTATGACGACCTACATCCGTACCGTGGCCAGCATCGTCTATAAGGACGTGCTGGTCGAGGTGCGCACGCGCGAGACGGTCGTGGCCGGCGCGGTCTTTGCCCTGTTGGTCGCAATCGTCTTCGCTTTTGCGCTGCAGCTTGCCCCGGTCAGCGCTCGAGGGGTTGCGCCCGGACTGTTGTGGGTCACGCTGGCCTTCGCCGGGGTCTTCTCGTTCGGACGCATCTTCGCCGGCGAGCGCGACCGCAGCGCGCTGGATGGCTTGCTGCTGGCGCCGGTCGATCCGACGGCGCTTTACGTGGCCAAGGTCGTGTCGAGCGCCGCCTTTATGCTGGTGGTGCTGGCGGTGACGCTGCCGGCCTACGCCGCCCTTTTGAACGTCCCGCTGCTCTCGATAGCGGTGCTGCCGGCCGCGCTGATCGGCGTGGCCGCGTTCGCCGCGCTTGGCGCGCTCTTCGCCGCCGTGGCGCTCTCGGGGCGCTCGCGCGACGTGCTGCTGCCCATCCTGTTCCTGCCCCTCGCCATCCCGGTTGTCCTGACGGCCACCGGAGCCACGCGCCTCGTGCTGGCCGGGTCGCCGTCGGGCGACGCGCTGGGCGTGTTGACCGCCTGCACGGCGCTTTATCTGACCGCCGGCGTCCTGTTATTCGCGTATACCGTCGAGGAGTGAGGAGGAACGTCATGACCATGGCCACGGCCACCTGGCGGCTGCTGCCGCGCGTCCTATCGAGGGCGCTGGATATCGTCGTGTTCCCGGCCATGCTGCTCTCGCTGGCGCTGGCCTTCTTCTATGCCCCGCCCGACGCCGTCATGCACGACGTCTACCGCATCTTCTACTTCCACGTTCCGGCCACCGCAGGTGCGGCTTTGGGCATCACCGTCACCTTTGTGTGCAGCCTGCTCTACCTGCGCACGCGCGACCCGCGCTACGACGTCGTGGCGGCGGCGGCGGCGGAGTGCGCGGTGGTGTTCGCCACGCTCGGCATCGCGATGGGCATGATCTGGGCGCGGCCGGTGTGGGGCGTCTACTGGCTGCCGGGCGACATCCACCTGATGACCACGGCCATCGTCTACCTGGTCTACGTGGCCTACCTGATGCTGCGCGGCGCGGTCGCCGAGGAGGAGCGCCGCGCCCGCCTCTGCGCGGTGATCGGCATCTTCGGCGCCATCGGCGCGCCTATTGTCTTCTTCTCTATCCGCGTGATCCAGGTCGGCAACCACCCCGTGCTGCTCAGCCTCGACCCGCGCATGGCGCTGACGTTCGTGGTCTGCATGAACTCCATGCTGCTGTTCTTCACCTTCATCCTGACCCGCCGCGTGCGCCTGGGCTTCGCCCGCGCCGCGGCCGAGCAACTGCGCGCCGACGTGCTGACCCGCGCCGAGCGGCGCGTCCATGACACCCAGCCGCGCCGCGTGGCCGGCGCGCCCGTCGCCGCGACGACGTAGGGGCGTATGCAATACGCCCAAGTGAAGTGACGAGTAGGGGCGTATTGCATACGCCCAAGTGACGGAGGGACGATGGGCGATTATACTGCTGTCTTCGAGCAACATGGAGACTGGTGGGTTGGCCTCGTCGAGGAGTTACCGGGGGCGCACACGCAAGAACACACCCTCGACGAGGCTAGAGGCAGCCTCAAGGAGGCTGCGCGCCTCATCATCGAAGCGAACCGTGACCTGGCACGACGCACGACCGCGGGTAGGAGTACCGCCTTGACACCCGTGGGTCTCGCCCGTAAGGTTAACCTGTACTGAGGACGCGGCGTACGAACGCGTATGCGCATGTCGACATCACGCGGCCGGGCGACGAGGCGCGGCCGCCGCACGCGGAACTAGGGGAAAGGGAGAAACGAACGCATGGCAATCCTGGTAGGCAACGACACGCGCCTGATCGTGCAGGGCATCACCGGACGCGAGGGCAGCTTCCACGCGCGGCGCATGGCCAACTATGGGACAAGGGTTGTCGGCGGCGTGCGCGCCGGTAAGGGCGGGACCACGGTCGACGGCTTCCCCGTCTTCAACACGGTCCACCAGGCGGTCAAGGAGACAGAAGCCAACACCTCGATCATCTTCGTGCCGCAGGCGGGCGCGGCCGACGCCATCATGGAGGCCGCGGCGGGCGGGATCAAGACGGTGGTCTGCACCACCGAGTTCATCCCCATCCACGACATGGTGCGCGTGGTGCGCTTCGTGGACGGCTATGGCGCGCGCCTGATCGGTCCCAACTGTCCCGGCCTGATCACGCCCGGCCAGGCCAAGGTGGGCATCATGCCGGAGATGGCCTTCTCGCCCGGCCGCGTGGGCGTGATCTCGCGCTCAGGCACGGTGATGTACGAGGTGGTCAACGCCTTGACCGTGCGCGGCATTGGCCAGTCCACCTGCGTGGGCATCGGCGGCGACCCCATCATCGGCACCGTGTTCGTGGACGTGCTACGGCTGTTCGCGGACGACGAGGGCACCGACGCCATGGTACTGATCGGCGAGATCGGCGGCTCGGACGAGGAGGACGCGGCGGACTTCATGGCCGGCCTGCCCGCCGCGCGCCGCAAGCCGATGGTCGCGTTTATTGGCGGACGCTCGGCCCCCGAGGGCAAGCGTATGGGTCACGCCGGCGCCATCATCTCCGGCGGCATCGGCGGCCCCGAGCACAAGGTCGAGGCCTTCAGGAGCATCGGCGTCCCCGTGGGCGACAACGTCCCCCAGGTGGTGGAATACGTAGAGGCGGCGCTGGGGTCCAGAGCCGGGGCGTAGGCGGCCCTCACCCCCAACCCCTCTCCCCTGCGCGGGAGAGGGGAGCAGGTACGCGGACATGGCCGCGGGAGAGGAGAGCAGGAGGATCGATGGCGATCTTTGAGCGACTGCACCACGTGGGCATCGTCACGGATGACCTTGACGGCGCGATCCTGTTCTACGAGCGGGTCTTCGGCGCGCGCTTCGGTCCGCGAGAGCAGCTGGAGGAGCAGGGCGTGGAGGTGGCATTGGCGGCCCTCCCCGGCGGCGGCGAGATCGAGTTGCTGACGCCGACCCACGCTGAGAGCGGCGTGGCGCGCTTCCTGGCCGCGCGCGGACCCGGCCTGCACCACTCGGCTTACGCCGTGGCCGATCTGGCGGCGGCGCTCGCAGAGTGCCGCGCCGCCGGCCTCGAATTGATCGACGAGCAGCCGCGCATCGGCGCGGGCGGCCTGCGCATGGCCTTCCTGCACCCCCGTAGCACCGGCCGCGTCCTCATCGAGCTGGTCCAGGCGAGTGATTAGTGGCTACCTCACTCGTCACTAGCCACTAATCACTAACCACTCGTCCCTGGTACCCTGGGGTATGGACACGCCGTCGCGTCGCGCGCAGTTGTTGCGCCTGGAGTTATCCGACCAGATCCGTCTGTTCCTCGACGGTCAGATCGAGGGCGAGGCTTTGATGGACTGGGCGATGGACCACCCCTTCTTCGAGGACCATGGCCGCGCCGAACTGGCGCGCGAGGACCAGCAGGTCATCGGGGCCGCCCTGGGCCGCATCCTCACCATGGGTCCCGAGGAGCCGCTCTACCAGCGCGCCACACGCGAACAACTGGCCGAGTCGGTACGCGACCTCGCCACGATGTAGGGTACTGGCTGCATCCTCGGGCCGTTCCACAGACTTGCCCCTCGGGCCTGACGGCTGAGGAGCGCCGACGTCGCTGGCTCCCGGCATCCGTCGGTCCTTTCCTCAGGCGTCTCCAATCCGCAGCGACCCAACCACTCGTATCGATCCTGCCGAATTGGCTATGTCGCTGATAACTTATTTCCCGTTGTGGTCGGCCTGCCAGGGCGCCTATCCTGGCACCACACCTCTTACCCACGTGGAGTATGCCCAATCGGTTACTCACCTGGCGTAGGGTGCGCTGCCAAATGTCCCTCCGTCCCGTGAAAGGGATCACCGTCAAGCATGGATCAATGCCTCCGTCCTATTGGGAGCCGCGCCAGGCGGTTGCCTGCTCAGAGCAGCGGACAGTCCATCGTGGAGTTCGCCCTGGCGATTCCTGTGTTCCTCGCACTCCTGTTCGGGACAGTCGACGTCGGCTTGCTATTCAAGACGCGTAGCTCCTACCAGGAAGCGGCGCAGCAAGCGGTGCGTGTGGTGGCCGATACCGGCGGCACCGATCAAGAGGCGCTCAACTGGCTCAGGATGACGCTATCGGTCGAGAACATGAACAATATCGTGTCGGTCACGTTCTACCAGGCGGACGTTGGCGGAGGCTACATGCATCCCGTCCAGAGCACGACGTATACGTACACACCAGGCGCCGGCTTCTCCCAGGTGGGGTCTGGATGGACCAATCGCAGCACACAGGCGAGCGCACTCGACCAGATCGGTGTCGCCATCACCTACCACTATACGAGTATCACGCATGCGATCCCGCCGCTTACGATGACGCAATCGGCATCCGCACAGATGGAACCAACATCATACTGATCGCGATGGACGACGGTCGTGATGGCCGACGGGTGAGGAACGTAGACGCTATGAACGCAGTCCGGCCACGGGTACGAGGCGCTGATCGGGGTCAGGCCATTACCGAGCTTGCCCTCATCGTACCGGTGATCGTGGTCATGTTGTTCGGCATCGTCGCGATAAGCGGCGCCTTCAACGCGAAATCGGCGCTGCAGACGGTGGTAGGACACGCCGACCGCATCGGCGCGGTGCTCGGCAACAACAACGTCGATGTGTTCCATTGCCCGGCCAACGGCAACAGCGGCGCCATCAGCGACACGGTCGATCTGGGGATGGTCCAGGCGATCCTCAAAGCCCCGGACATCAATGCCAATAACATCTCGGACATCCAAGTCTATAAAGCAGGGGCGCTGACGGGCAGCGTGGCGGTGTCGAACGGCATCCAACTGCTGAACGACTACGCTCCTCCATTTACATCGAGCGTACCGAACTCGTCGACCGTGCTGCTGAACGCCAGAAAATACTACTGGCCGTCCTGCACCCGGCAATCGGCCGAGCCCAGCGACTCAGTTGCCGTCAAGGTCTTCTACACCTACGTTCCGATTCTACCGTTCTTTGGCCACACCGCACTGCCAATCACCGATCAGTCCGTCGAGCGCATTAATCCAACCAGGAACGATAATCCGTGCCCTGTCCCCGACGCGCCCGCTATTAGCGCTGCCTGGCAACTCAACGTCGCGCCGGCTCCCGCATTGCCAAGCGCGAGCGACACCATCACGGTCACGGGCTCGTCCGACACGACGAGCGCCAAAGTGTACGCGAGTTCCGACAGCAACGGGACGGGTACCACCCTGGTCGGCACGATCACCGGGGCTAGCGGCGCGATCAGCACCTGGAACCATACCGCCGTCGCGCCAGCCGGTTATGCGGTCTTCTACAGCGCCATCGGCAACAACTTCTGTGGCAACGGCGACACCAGCGACTTCGTCTCTAACGGTGAGCCTCCTCCACTCCCCGGACCTGCCATTACGACAGCAGTAGCCTCGACCGGGGTGACCGATACGGTGCGGTGGGCAGCGGCGACCGGCGCCGTGAGCTACAGCGTGCTACAAACGGTGTGGAATAACGGCAGCGTCTTGATCTCAAGCACGGCGGTCATCAGCGCCCCGCCGGGACCGCCGCCAGCGCAGGCGGCCATCGGCGATACTTACTGGACCTACGCCTCGCCGACCAATCCAGTGACCGTCACGTACCAGATCGCGGCAACCAACGCGGCGGCGGTAACGGGTACGTTCGGCCTGCCCATGGTCTTCACGCCGACCGTTCCCGCCGCGCCCTCAATTGCCACCGGTCTCAAGGGCTGGTGGCCGTTTGATGAAACAACTGGAATTACGACGACCGATGCCGCCGCAGGGTTACACACCGGCGCGTTGAGCGGGAGCATAACGCGAACGCTGGTCACGATTGGGATGACCGTCCCCTTCACGAACTACCTGACCTTCAATGGCTCGACGGGGTACATCACCAACACCGTATCCCAGACCGGTACCGACCTGCCCTCGACCAACACGCCGCAGACGGTTTCCTGGTGGATGAACCTGAACGGGACGATACCGTCAGGTAACCAGACCGAGACCATCATCGCCTTGGTCAATACCGGGTCGAATGCGGGCTATCAGATTGGCTTCCAGGGCAACAACTTCGGCGTGGCGCTCTACGACAAGAATATGAGCAATACCGTGGGCGCCACCGTGTTGAGCACACCTATTAGCAATGTGCCTCCCAACTGGCATCACTACGTGCTCGTGTTCGACAGCAGCGGCTTCAAGCTCTACATCGACCCAGCGACCCCATCAGGACAAACACCAGTTGCCACTGCATCGAATATCTGGGGCTCGTCGTCACCGGTTGCGCCTCAGGCGCTCACGTTCGCGGCCAGTCCCAAGGGCGCGACCACGGTCAACTATTATAAGGGTTCGCTGGACGACGTACGCATCTACAACCAGGCGTTGACACTGGTACAAATCGAGTCGCTGGACAAGCAGGAATAGATGCCCGAGGGGCGAACAGGGGATGATGTGACGATGAAGGCGCGTCAGGGTACTATCTCGGCAGGGGACGGGCAGGAAACCGATGAGTGGGTCAATCGAGTCAATCGGGTCACACGGTCAGGACCGACGACCCGCCGCCGACGGCGCCTGACCGCGGGGCGTGGGCAGATGGCCGTGCTGTTTGCCCTCACCCTGGTCGTCCTCGCTGGGGTGATGATGCTCAGTATCGACCTGAGTCGGGTACGCGCCCAGACCGAGAACGCGCAGCGCGCGGCCAACGCCGCGGCGTTGGCGGGCGTGGTCTTCCTGCCGAACTTCACCGACAAGGCCGACTCGCGCGCGGTCGGGGAGGCACAGAAAAACGGCTTCCAGAACGGCTCCAACGGGGTGTCGGTGACGACAGCGGTCCCAAACGGCAACACTAACCGCCTGAAGGTGACCATCACAACGCCGGTGTCGCTTGTCTTCGGCAGCATACTGGGCCTGGGTCAGGTGACGGTGAGCCGCTCGGCCACGGCGGAGTTCGCCGAACCGCTGGAGATGGGCGCGCCCGACTACGTGCTCGGCTATCCCGCGTTTCCCACGGCCATGGTCAATGGAGGCTCCTCGACGCAGGGCTTCTATCTCGAAGTACGCGGCCCGTACGGTCAGCAAGAAAACGGCGACGCCTACTCGCAATACTTTGAGTCCTACAATGGTGGCGGACTATACCCGAATCCCAATGCCAACTTTGAGAACAACCTGACCAACTCATGTACCGTCACGACCACCTATCCCGTGGATTGCCGGGACATCGTGACGCTCGGGCCCGGCGCGTCGCTCAACGGACCACTCAAAGCCAATCGGGACCGACAGAAGTATGGCGTCGACGGCTACGATTTTGTCGTCGACAAGCCCCAGGCCTCGGGGACGAACCCTCTGGTCATCAAACTCTTCGACCCATACGACGAAGGCCCGCTCCAGAACAGCAGCGCTCCATCCGCGTACAAGCCGGGCAGCCAACTCATCGCCGCGCCCTATAACAACGAATACACCGATCAGTATGACTATTGTGGGGCGGGGAACACCCATTTCTGCGATACGAGGGCGCCGGTCGCACTCCAGTTCACGCTCCAGGGTCCCTATCAAACGACGTATGACACGTCCCTCAAACCAGTGATGGGCGTGCAGACTGGCGTCACAAACGGGAATTGTCCGGCCGGGAGCAACGGCAACTGCGTGCTCATCAACGATACCATCAACTCATCCTTCACCGCCGGCGACGATCCGACGCACCAAGGCTGTGTGTCCAGCAGCGATTGCGCCAACCTTAACCATATGAGCCCCTATGCGTACACGTTTCTCAACTACGCCATTATCACCCAGCCGGGGCTCTATCACCTCCACGTTAAATCGGTTGTGAACCCATCGGGACGGTACGGTGTCACGGGCAACAACTTCGCCATCGCCGCCTGCGCCTCGCCAACGGCACAGCAGATCCTTGGCACAACCGCCGATCCATCGGCGGGTGGACTTGCGGTTAAGCCCGCGGTCAGGAATAGTAGTTTGAGCACCCGACCGTCTGGCGGCGCTTGGGAGCCGAACAGTTGCATCAGCCCAAATGACCCATCGAAAACCACCTGGGCGCCAGCCGCCTGCGCCACCGCTGGCACAGCGCCGTCCGGGTCATGCGTGCATATCTACGCTGTCAACCGGATGTGTATCTACAACAATCTGGCGGGTAACGGCTCCACGGCCCTGGTGCCCCTGGGCTATGTCCCCGCCGCCTATGCGGGGAAGCGGCTGCATATCCGCCTATTCGATGTCGGCGACGTCTCACATAGCAGTACCACGAGCGTCCAGGTCCTAACGCCCGCAGGCGACAACTCGCACATCAGTGGCAACAACGTCGGGGGTTACCCCGCCGCCACCGACTACTCATGGTGGGTCGCGCCAACTGATCCAGGGTCGCAGTACGTCCAGGCTACCTCGGAAACCAGCCCAAACCCCGGCGCTGCTGGCACGGCCATCGGAGGTCTCGGCTCGGACACGGGAAAATACAACGGGAGTTGGCTGACGATCGATACGACCATCCCCTCCGACACCACGACCCCGTCCTATACGTCGATGGTCAACACGTACGGCGGCTACTGGAAGATGCGCTATGACATTCCCTCCGGTGGCTCGGGCAACGATACGACGACGTGGGAGATTTCAGTCGCGGGCGCGCCCGTTCACCTTGTGCAATGATCCGCGCTTTGCCTTCAACAAGTCCACATCGACGTGGCCTGGGACAAGGAGTTGCGGGACACGTGCAATGATCCGCGCTTTGCCAGCAACACGTCGCCCCTCTACCTGGTCCCAGGCGGCACGCTCCTGATGAGCTACGGACTCACTCGCCGTTATGCGCGCACCGTGATGGCGCGACGATGGGATGGCGACGGGCCTGTCAACGCCTGCTCTTAGGCCAGGACACGGTTCGCGATTGTGCTGTCGAGGCGCCCCCACACCGTCGGGGTACATCCCATGGACCGTGTGAGGGGGACATCCGGGCGGACACGGCGGTCCTACCGGGAATGGGACCTTTTTCCCCTGGCGCGCTCCCCCTGGCGGGTCTACGCTGGCCCTATGACGTCTGCTGATAGACATAGCGCGCCCCATGCGCGGACGATGATCGCGCCTCCCGCATCCGACCCTCATCGACGGCGATGGCGCACAGGCCGCGACCGCGCGGCGCCCCGGCGCGCGCGGCTCCATGGGATGGGCGGGCAATCGACGGCCGAGTTCGCCCTGGCCGTCCCCATCTTCCTGCTGCTGCTGTTCGGCACGTTCGAGGTCGGCGCGCTCTTGAAGACGCATGCCGCCTACCAGGAAGCAACCATCGCGGCGGCGCGGGTCGGCGCGGCGGCCGGCCCCGATCCCAAGGCCGATGGACAAATCCTGGGCGAGTTTCAGAGCATGTTGCCCGCCGAGAACCTTACCTCCATTGGGTCGGTCACCGTCTACGACGCCACGGCCAGCAGCGCATTCTATACGCCGCCCATCGAGGCGCTCCCCAGCGGGTGCGCGGGCGCGGGACCGGCGCCGTGCGCCTACGACAACGCGCACACGACTTACGTCTACGACCCGTCCTCAAAGCAATTCGTGTGCGCCGCGACCAGGCAGCCTCCTCCCTGTCGCAGCGGGTCGTACTGGGACCCGACAACGCGCGACACCACGGCCGGCAAACTGGACCATATCGGGATTACCGTGAGCTATACCTACACCAGCACGTCCGGCGTCCTGCCCGTCCTGCATGTCATGCAGGGTTCAACCGCGGTGATGGAGCCGCTGACCTATGGCCAATAGCAGCAGGACGGACCGCGCGGAGGCGGCGCGGGGGCAATCGCTGATCGAACTCGCGCTGGTGATGCCGATCATCATGGTCATCCTGCTCAGCGTCATCGCGCTGGGGGGCGCCGTGGGCGTGAAGCAAGCCCTGCAGGCCGGGACCTCCCAGGGCGCGCGGATCGGCGCGCTGGAGGGCAACGGCGGGTACAACTGCGTCCCTGTCAACGGCGTGACGCCCCCCACGCCGGTCACCAACACGGTGGACATGGACATCATCAATGCCGTGACCTCGACCTCGGGCATCGATCCCCACAACATCGGGCAGATCCAGATCTACAAGGCCAACGCGAGCGGCGCGCCCGACAGCAGCGGGGGCACGCCACGGGCCGATACGTACACCGTGGCCCCGTTCACCAGCCCGTCCAGCCTCAACTGGCCAGCCTGCGCGCGCAGCGGCGGCGTGAGATCGGACTCCATCGGCGTGAGCGTCACCTATCGCTATCGTCCCTTCCTGCCCTTGCCCAACTATTCGTTCGTGCAGGTCAACGACCAGGCGGTGCAGCGCATCAATCCCGGCAAGGGGGATGCTCCCTGCCCATTCCCCGCCATCCCCATCTCCCTGACCGTCACTCAGGCGATGTCAAACGACATCCTCGGTTGGACCATGCCGCCGGGCGTCGCCGCGACGGGCTATAACGTCTATTCCAGCATCTCCGGCGTCAACGGCGACCAGTTCGGCGCCACGCCCGTCTACGTTGGTCCGTACACGACCACGACGCTGGCGGACGGTAGCGCGCAGGTGCAGGCAACGCTCGCGGTGACGACCAATGCGCCCTCGCTCTACCAGGTGGACGGCACGAACTTCTGCGGCGAGGGCGAGCGCAGCGATTCCATATCCAACGGCCGGGCTATACCCACGGCGACGCCAACGGCAACGGCGACCGATACGGCAACTCCCACGGCGACCAATACGGCAACTCCCACGGCAACCGGGACATCCACCGCGACCGCGGTCCCCTTAACGACCGGGACGTCCACCGTGACGGGGACATCCACGGCGACCGTCACGGGAACCACGGCCGCAACACCCGATGCCACGGCCACGGGAACCGCGACCACGATCCCCAGTACCACAGCCACGATCACCGCGACTGCCACGGGAACCGCGACTGCCACGGGAACCGCGACTGCCACGGGAACCGCGATCGCAACACCCGATGCCACGGCCACCGGGACCGCCACCGGGACCGCCACGCTAGTACTGCCGACATCTACCAATACGCCCACCGCTTCCCCAACGGCGACGGGCACTGCTACCACCACTGTCACGGCGACGGCGACGGGCACCGCCACCGCCACCGCCACCGCCACCGCCACCGCCACCGCCACCGCCACTAACACACCGACCACTATGGTCACCTCGACCAGCACGCCGACCGCTGACCCGACCAGCACAACCACGGCCACGGCCACGGCCACGGCCACGGCCATCAATACATCAACCACGGCGCCCTCATCGCCCACTCCTTAAGACATGGAGATGCCGGAGCTTCGACTGGCAATCAGGAGGACATCCAGAGGTCGCGCGACACGTACGCATCGCCAGCCGACGTGAGGACCGGTGAATCCAGGCCCTGCGCGCCCACTCGTAGACATCCCCGTGTACGGGAACAGCGTTCTCACGATTATCCGCTCAGTGAAAGGCTAGCTCACGACGATGGACACCCAGCACCACCGCAGACGGTGGACACGGCGCGGGCAGATCGTGCCGCTCTTCGCCATCACCCTGTTCATCCTCATCGCCGCGCTGTTGTTCGGCATCGACGCGAGCCGCCTGCGCGCCGAGGCGGAGAGCGCGCAGCGCGCCGCCAACGCGGCGGCGCTGGCCGGCGTGGTCTATTTGCCCAACTTCTCCAACAGCGCGTTCACCCGCGCGCGGGAGGAAGCGCGCAAGAACGGCTACGTGACCAACGCGGCGCGGAACGTGACGGTGACGTCCGCGCTCGTCCCGGGCACCAGCTACCAGTTGCGCGTCACCGTCAGCGAGCCGTTCCAGTTACTCTTCGGAAAGCTGTTCGGGCTGGGCAAGATCATGATCAGCCGTACGGCCACGGCCGAATATCTGCCGGCCTTGCAGATGGGCTCGCCCGACTATGTCCTCGGCTACCCAGGTTTTCCCTCATACCTGACCGCGGCCCGCTCACAGCAGAACTTCTACCTCAACCAGAACGGCCCGTACACCTTGAAAGAAAACGGCGATCCTTACTCACCGTTCTTCGAATCGTTCAATGGGCAGGGGTACAAGGCATCGGTGGCGAGCGACACCAATCCGTGCAGCAATGGCAGCAGCGCGGGCAACGGCACGACGTGCCCAGGCGATGGAGTAACGGCCAATGCGGTGACGGATGATGGCTCACACCTGAGTGGTGGGACAAACTTCGACGGATACAAGTACATCATTAGCGTTCCCACGACCACGACCGTCCTGGTCAAGCTGTTCAATCCCTTCAACGAGATCAACTATGACGCCAATGCATTCTGTTGGGATAACGGGAAATTAGGCGCGCTACATCCAGGTGATACGGAAGCCCCGCCACAATACAACTCCGCAAAAGTGCGGTACGGTTGTAGTACAACCCCGATCACTCCGACCGTGTCGGTTCCGCCCAATCTCGCTCCACAAGATAATCGACCGACGGATCAAGCGAACACCTGTATTCTGGGCGTGCAAGACGGCGTCTGCCGCAATGAAATGCCCGATAGCTTGCTATCCACGATCTTCGGCTCCTACCCCGATACGCTGTACCCGACAACGCTCCAATTCGACCTGACTGGTCCATCGCAATCGTTGGTTGACCCCGCTCTTAAGACGACCGCCATTCTGACAACGCCGTCAACGGCGGGCGACCCAACGTGTGCTACCACGAACTGTGTGATCACGCCAGGTTTTCGCGCGGGCGCCGATCCAACTGAATGCGACACGATAACCTGCACCACCAGTCCCGTGGCTTTTAAGTTGGTCAACTACGCCGTCCTGCACGGTCCCGGCTACTTCCAACTCAACGTAAAATCCGTGGTCAACGGCGATAGCACGTCTTCTTTTGGTGAGAGTAACAGCGCCTATGGAATCGCGCTGTGTAACGCCATCAGCGACACGACGTACACCGCTAACTCAACCCCGCTCGGTGATGCGAGGACAAACACCTATGTCACCTCTTCCCCCATCACCACCTCCATCTCTTCGAACGTCCTTCATGGCTGGAACGACGCCGCGTGTCCCTCGCCGAACGGCCCTAATTGTCCCGATCCTCGTGTCGCACCACCCGGTAGTTGTACCCAGATCTTCGCTGAGGGCAAATTGCCGCTCTTCAACTACCTCAGCGCCGGGCCGTCCCTCATCCCGTTAGGGTTCATTCCCGCGGATTATAAGGGTAAGACGATTCATGTCGACCTCTACGACCCCGGAGATGTCGATTCGATACCTATCACGTCGTCGGCGCAATTGGCGCCGACGCTGGCATCCACCTTCGGATGTCTGGCGCCTACCGGCGGCTCCAACACCACCACCCCTGTGAACAGCATGGAGGTGCTGACGCCCGCGGGTGACCTCCAGTGCTCGGGCACGACTCCCGACACAAACCACGTCGACGGTCACTCCAACACACTCGGCACGAACACGCAACTGGGTAGTCTGCCCTACAGCTTCACGACGACGCCTGACCTGCCCGCCTCGAACTACAGGAGCTCCGGGCCGATGCAGGAACAGGCCTATCAGCCGCTCGATGTCGGCAACGGCGATGGGTCGGACGGTGAGAATCCTGGGCGCATCTACAATGGAACATGGGTACATACATCTATTGACGTGTCTAACATCGCTCGTTACAACCAGATGGTCAACGGCAATGGCGACCCAAACACGGCGACGGCGTTTGGCGCCTACTGGAAGGTGCTCTATCGGGTCGGTGGCGCCGGCCATGACGCGACTGTGTGGAGTCTCTCGGTCACGGGCTCGACGGTCCACTTGGTTAACCCGTAGCCGGGCTTGAATCTTTCCCGCGCGATGGCGTACTATAGGCAGCAGGCGCGGTCGGATGTGACGCGCCCACTCATCGAGCGGTCGCGCCGGCGCTGTGCCGAAGCCGAAGGAGTAGACCGTGGTCCAGGGTAGTGCAGGATATGGCGCGGGCGGCCGCAACGAGCCGGTCCCGCAGCAGGGCGATCCCCAGGGTATCATCCGCTCCGGCGACGTTGCCGTGCGCATCGAGGGCAACCTGGTGCCCGTGGTCGACGTGGAGTTGGGCGGCCAGGAGAACATCTACTTCGAGCACCACGTGCTGCTCTGGAAGGAGCCCCAGGTCAACATCGGCCTCAAACGGCTGCAAGGCGCGGTCAAGCGCGTCTTCGCCGGCCTGCAAATCCTGGTGACCCAGGCCGCCGGCCCCGGCAACATCAGCTTCTCGCGCGAGCACGCCGGCCAGATCGTGGCCCTGCAACTGCGGCCCGGCGAGGAAATCCACGTGCGCGAGCATCAGTTCCTGCTGGCCACCGACGGCGTGGCCTACGACTTCTTCCGCGTCAAGGGTATCGCCAACATCCTCTTCGGCGGCGCCGGCTTCTTTATCGACCGCTTCGTCGGGCAGGGCGGGGCCGGCCTCTTGCTGCTGCACGGCTACGGCAACGTGTTCACCAAGACCCTCGCCGCCGGCGAGAGCATCGACGTGGAGCCGGGCGCGTTCCTGTGGAAGGACGCCAGCGTGCAGTTGGGCACCAACGTCACCAACCTGTCCACGGGCCTCTTCGGCGGCAGCAGCTTCACGCTCAACCGCTTCACCGGTCCCGGCCGCCTCGGCATCCAGAGCATGACCTACCACCCCCCGGTGCAGGAAGGCGGCGGCAGGTCAGGCGCGTTCAAGATTGCCGGCTCGATCCTGGACATAGCCGGCGGCTAGCCGCATGTGACGAGTGACGAGTGACGAGTGACGAGTGACGAGTGACGAGTGACGAGTGACGGGTAGGGGCGTATCGCATACGCCCCCGTGGCGAGCATATGCCCGCGTGGCGGGTAGGGGCGTCTGCCACACGCCCGCGTGACGTCGTGCGGGCGTATGCGATACGCCCGCACGACCGATGGGGCGGCAGGGCTATGCTGAGAAGAAGGGGGGGTAAGAGTTCATGTACGCGGACATCACCAATCCGGATCGGCCGCCCGACAACACCGTGGCAATGCCGCCCATCCCCAATCGGGCGGCTCTCTATATCGGTGAGGGTCAAGGTGAAGGTGAGGAGAACGAGGGGCAGGGTGAGGAGGACGGGCGGGAGGCGGCGCTCCGGCGCTACGCGGATGGGCCGGGGCTGGCGGTGGTCGCCGTGTATCGCGAGATGGGCGGGCCGGGGCTGGCGCGCCTGATCGAGGATGCGCAGGCGGACCAGTTCGACGCGGTGATTGTTGCCAGCCGCGCCGCCGTCGCCTCCGATGCGGCCAGTTACGACCGGCTGCGCGACGCCATCACGGAGGTTAGTGTGCGGCTGCTCGTTGCCGACGAGTCGCTACCCTAACGCTACAACGTGACCTTGACCTGCGACTGACGTCGCATGGCACAGAACGACGACTAGCAGCCTGTCGGAGAGATCAGGCGGAGAGCGGGCGGTTAGCGGCGCCGCCGCAGGGCGGGCGGTCCACCCTGGACATTGGGGGCCTGTCAGAGGGTATATAGTATCGATGACGCAGCCCCTCATAAGAACGGCAACTGGCTCCGTTTTTTGTTGTGGGACGGACATGGCTGAGGTCCACTCAATAGCGATCGAGGGAAACGATGGAACCGTCAGAAGTCCAACGAGCGATTGAGGCAGCGAGGTCGACGGCCTCCGCCCTGGGCCTTAGGGCCGGTGATGGAGTCGTTGTTCACAACTCGAACCGCATCGCCGTGCGCCTGACACCTTGTGACGTTCTCGCTCGGGTGGCGCCTCTAGCGCATCAGGCAGGCGCTGAGTTCGAAGTCGAGGTTGGTCGGCGACTCGCTGAGGCGGGCTGCCCGGTTGAAGAGCCTGAACCTCGGGTGGAGCCGCGCGTCTACGTGCGTGACGGCTTCGC
>JAABUZ0100003025.1_pt1 | contig 26134 bp, 30 predicted proteins | sample 5562091 | NCBI WGS metagenome assembly JAABUZ01 (sample SAMN12813069, study PRJNA571459) | rock metagenome | isolation source: Antarctica rocks | place: Antarctica: Victoria Land, Linnaeus Terrace sud | collected 2015-12-21 | reverse complement strand
CGCCTATGTCCACCGTTCGCCACTCCTCCTGGCCCTCATAGTGGTCGTTTTCGTGGCGCTCCTCGGCGTCGGCGCTTTGAGCGTGATCGATGTCGTGTTCGTGACGCGCGCCCTACACCGCCCCGTCTCGAACGCGGGCGTCCTGTTACTGGCGAACGGCACGGGACAGATCCTCGGCGGCTTGCTTGTCGCCCTGACCAGTGCTTGGGCCACCCATCGCTACCACCGGCTGCTGGGTGGCGCGCCGCGACCGGCGAGAAGATCCGCCTGGTGGGCGAGACACCCTATCAGGCTGAGTCCTGGAGCCGGGAGCGACGCGTCGTCTACAAGGCCGAAGCCCTGGACCAGGGACCCCACACCCGCTTCGTCGTCACCACACGGACCGACCCGCCCGCGGCCCTCTACGACTGGTACGTTGATCGCGGCGCGGCCGAACGCTGGATCAAGGACTTCAAGCGCGCCTGCATCGCCGACCGTCTGAGCGACCACCGCTTCTGGGCCAACCAGTTCCGCCTCGTCCTCCATGCCGCGGCGTAGTGGTTACTCGACACGCTGCGCCGACGGCTCTGCCGTCAGGGCTACCCGTCGCTCCAACTCGACACGCTCCGCCTGCGCCTACTCAAGGTCGGCGGCCGTGTCCGCGAACTCGCCACGCGCGTCCGCCTCCAGCTCGCCAGCAGCCACCCCGGCCAGCCCCTCTGGGACCTCCTCGCCGCCTCATTTGTCCTTCGTGAATAATTCAGGCTAGGCGACTTACCCGAACTCCGTGTGTGCATGGCCAGTGGCGCGCCGCTGCACCCCGATATCGTGCATCGATTCCACATCCTTTCCGACAAACTTATCCACTCCACATATGGCGCATCCGAGACAGGTCTATGCACTTTCAACGATGCCGATGACATTGGGGTTCGCGCACAGTCCGTCGGACGAGCGCTGCCTGGGGTACATATTGCGGTGAGGGATAGTGCGGACCAGGAGGTTCCAGTTGGACAGGAAGGGGAAGTGGTGGTAGCAGGGCCTCTGACAGCCATGGGCTACTTCCATCGTTCCGAGTTACAGGCGCAGATCTATCGAGAGGGATGGGTTCATACGAATGATCGCGGCACGATGGACAACAGGGGCTTCCTGTATCTACGGGGGCGGCTGTCCGAGATGCTCAACTGCGGGGGATGGATGGTCGACCCGATTGAGGTAGAAGAGGTATTGACAAGCCATCCCCTCGTCCATGAAGCCCTCGTCAGTGGGGAGGCACATCCGTCGTTGAACCAAATAGTGGTCACAAAGGTCGTGCCGAGCACCCCAGATGTGAACGAGAGGGATTTGATCGTCTATTGTCAGCACAAATTGGCTTCATTCAAAGTTCCCAGACGCATCGAGGTTGTCGAGCGTCTACCTAAAACCAGCCAAGGCAAGATCAAGCGTCGTGCAGTGTAACGATGGAACTGATGCTCGACACGGCGCCATCGGGTTACGAGGAGTCGCTCCAGCAGTCGTCTCGAACCTGGCACAGTTCCTGCATGCCAAAGCTATTTAAGATAATATATGGCTAATTTTCGAGATACGTCGCCGATTACATTCATCATTGACGTGGTGTATGGGGAAGCTGGCGGCGCACCGCTCCTCCTAGACATTGTCCGTCCCAACTCTATTCCGGGCGAGCTAATGCCCGCCGCGCTTTGGTTCCACGGAGGTGGATGGGAGAGCGGCGACAAGAACGAAGGCATGCATAGTTATTTGAACCCCTTCCTGGCCCGCCATGGCTTCTTCACTGCTAGCATTAACTACAGGTTAAGCGGCCAGGCGGTCTTCCCCGCACAAATACATGATGCCAAGGCCGCCGTTCGCTGGCTACGCGCCAATGCTACGCACTACCACATCGATCCAGAGCGTATTGGGGTGTGGGGGCATTCTTCGGGTGGTCATCTCGCGGCGCTGCTGGGGACCTCCGGTGACGTACCTGCCCTTGAAGGGACTGGCGCCTTCGTGGGCCGTTCCAGCCGTGTGGATGCGGTGATCGCTCTGTCGACGCCAAGCGACTTTCTGCGTTCAGGTAAGGGTCAAGGGTATGAGGAGCGCCTCCACGCCCAGTCCCGCCTTGTTGGTGGCCCACTCGAGGAGCGCACTGATGTTGTACGCCTGGCCAATCCCATCACGCATGTGCGAAGCGGCGCCCCGGCCTTTCTCCTCGTCCATGGGGACCAGGATGAGATTGTACCTTTCGGGCAATCGGAGCTCTTGTACCAGGCATTGACGATGGCCGACATCGACGCAACATTCATCCGAGTCCAGGGCGGGGATCATAGCTTGGAGGGACATTGGCAGGACATTGCACAGTGGGCTCTCGCCTTCTTTCGGATGCGCCTTCGCCACCATTGAGCGAACGCATATGCCCATGCTACCAGCGTCAAGCATATTCTTTACCGCTTTGGAAGCTCGTGGATGTGCCACTGGGGGTAGGGGTACTGCTCATGGAGGTGGCCCAGCTCCGGCTTGACGTTGGGGCGAATCAGGCACTGACCTTTCTGGCCCCAATCGAACTTGCAATCTTCGTCTTAGCCGAGGGGCTGGTCGGTCGTCTTGCTTGGCCTGCGCTCCTCGAAGTCATGGCTCTCGCGATGGCATTTAGTACACGTTCGCGCCTATTATGGACCATAGGCACACGGTCCTACTCGGGCGCCTCCTCGTGATACCCCTTCTCCCTGATGAGGTCCATGTGTGGCGCGCATCGCTCGACCAGACACTATCTCGGGTGCTGCGCCATGCGCGAATGCTCTCTCCGGACGAGCAGTTGAGGGTCGAGCGATACTATTGCGAGCGGGACAGGGTCCGCTTTATCGTTAGCCGAGGTGCTCTCCGGGCGATCCTCGGCCAGTACGTGGATATCGCGCCCAATCGGCTACAATTTCGCTATGGACCCCATGGAAAGCCCGCACTCACAGAAGACTGTGGCGGCGCGATATTTCAGTTCAACCTGTCGCACTCGGAGGGCCTTGCTCTTATCGCGGTAACGTGTCAGCGCGCGATTGGCATCGACCTTGAGATTATCCGTCCTTTCGATCACCTTGAGCGTATGTCCAACCGGCTTTTCTCTTGTCACGAGAGGGTCGCACTGCGGTCTCTCCCCGCATCGCTCAAGCTCGAAGGGTTCTTCAAATGTTGGACCTGTAAAGAGGCGTACGTCAAGGCGTGCGGAGACGGGCTTACGCGGCCCTTGCATCAATTTGACGTCTTAGTGATCCCAGGACAACCGGCCCAACTCCTAAGTGTCCATAATAATGCGCAAGAAGCGTGTCGCTGGACCGTCATGGCGTTAAGGCCCGCACATGGGTATGCAGCCGCTCTTGCAGTCAAAGGCCATGGCTGGCGTCTGAAACACCAGCAGTGGCTAGTGTAGATATGGTTATACCCCTTATTGGGCTGAGAGATCAGTACGGACAAAGATTCACTATCGAGATCGAACTTACAGGCAAAGGCGCAACAGCAGGTAGAACGCACCGTGTATTCTCAGGTTGGATTCTTGATATCAATGGTACACTCAAGCTGTCAACTCCTTTCACTGGCTTTGCATCATGAGGAGGGTGTAAGTCATGGCTCTTGAGTGCTATTCGCCGGTACAACTCCTTACTGACCGTTATTGTGATAGAGGCGTTTCCGCGGGCGCTATAGGCACGATCCTCGATGTGTATGGCGCCGAGGCATACGAAGTCGAGTTCTCGCGCGAAGATGGCTCAACCATTGCGTGGTTCGCGGTGAAGCAGGACGAAGTCAAACCGTACATCCAATCCGAGAGGACAGCGAACTCGATGGTTTCCGCCGGTCGAAGCGATTCTTAAGCAGCTGGCCTTCCCGCGCTAGAAAGGGGCGTCGTTATGCCCGTACCGCCCATCGAATCCTTATTGGCGGCTCGCCTGTTCCTGAGCCCGCAACTTGTTGGTGACCGGCTGTATTTCCTCAGCAATCTGAGCGGTCGTCTCAGCTTGTATGCGATGGACTATGGCGGCAGTGTTCCCGAGCCGCTGCTGTCGCCGCATATCGCCCTACAGAACCCCGAACTCATCGACGGGCGCTCGTTCTGCGTCTTCCCACGGCTGGGCAAGATCGTGGTCATGATCGACCACGACGGCGACGAGAACTACCAGCCCATGTTCATCCCCATCGAAGGCGGTATACCCGCGCTGGCCTTTGGCGACTCTTTCGCGCGCGACCGTGTGCGCCTGCTGCAGCCCGATGTCGAGCGCGACATCGCTTACTTCAACGCCGAGTCGCGCGACGCGCAGCGCTTCGAGGCCTACCGCGCCGACCTGGCGGCGCTGACGCTCCACAAACTCGGGGAGAGCAAGTGGGGCTGTGTCGTCGAGGGGACGAACGAGGAGCAGACGACGGCGCTGCTGGTCGATAGCTACACCACGGGCGATCTCACGCTCTACCAGTGGCGCGCGGGTCGGGAGGGGCTGGACCTCTTGTTCGGCGTGCCGATCGAGGAACGCGCGGTGGGTCAAGACGTCCCGCTCAACGGTATCGCCCATGGGCATGTGACGCCTGGCGACCGTGGCGCGCTGCTCATTACCAGCCTCTACGCCGATACCTACGGGTTGGGCTATCTCCCTCTCGACGGAGCACGGACGATCGAGCCGGTCGACATCGTGGGCGTCTGCCACAGCGGCGCTGGCGAATTGGTGTCGCTGGAGCATCTGCATGGCGGCCACTATGCCACCGGCTACAACATCGACGGGTGTTCCTGGCTCTATGAGGGCGTCTTCGACGAGGAGGCGCGGCGCATGACATTGGGCGCGGTGGTCTGCGGCGAGGGAGCGTTGGCGAACGGCGTCATGGAGGCCGTCCATTACGACCGCGTGAGCGACAGCTACGCCCTCGCGTTCTCCACGGCCGTGTCGCCGACGCAGCTCTACACCGTCGAGGGACCTGACCGGCGTACGGTCGTCCAGCATACGCGTGAGCGCATCCTGGGTCTCTCGCCGGAGTCCCTGTCGCCCGGCGAGGACGCCTCGTACACGTCATTTGATGGACAGCGTGTCTCGGCGCGCCTGTACCTGCCCGCTCCGTCGCTCGGGTACGCGGGGGCGCGTCCGCTCGTCTACTACATCCACGGCGGCCCGCAGGGGCAGGAGCGCCCCGACTTCGCCTGGTTCTCCATGCCGTTGATCCAGTTCTTGACGCTGAACGGCTGCGCCGTGTTCGTCCCCAACGCGCGCGGCAGCACCGGCTACGGCCTCGGCTATACCAAGCGGGTCGACCGCGACTGGGGCGGCGACGACCGCCGCGACCACGTCCACGCCCTGACGGTTTTGGCGCGGGACGACCGCGTGGACACGACGCGCGCGGGGGTGGTGGGGCGCTCGTACGGCGGCTACATGACGCTGACCCTCGCCGCGCGCCATGCCGAGCTGTGGTCCGCCGCCGTCGACATGTTCGGCCCCTACGACCTCTCCCGCTTCATGGAGTACGTCCCCGAAACCTGGAAGCCCTACTTTGCCATCGCCCTCGGCGACTCGGTGACCGACCATGATTTCCTCGTCGAGCGCTCGCCAAGCGCCTATGTCGACGACATCACCTGCCCCTTGCTGGTGATCCAGGGCCAGAACGACCCGCGCGTGGTCGAGCGCGAATCGCGCGCCTTGGTGGAGCGTCTGCGCACGCAGGGCAAAGACGTCGACTACCTCATGTTCCCCGATGAGGGCCACGACATCCTAAAATTCGCTAACCGTGTACACTGCTATAACGCTATCACCGCGTTCTTCGCGCGGTATCTTCGCCCATAGTTAGTCGAAAGTCGAAAGTCGAAAGTCGAAAGTTGCCCCAGGGCAAGGTAGGGCCACCTATGGTATCCATGACCCCCAGACGTATTTTGGTCGCGTTGGCGTTCGCGCTGCTGTTGCTCACTGGCGCGACCGTGGTCCGCCGTCCCGCCGCCGGCCCCGTCCTGCATACGATCGTGCTGGGCGCGGACCCCGGTAATGTCGCCGTCGATGGCGCGACGGGGCACGCCTTTGTCGTCGACCGCAATACGAACGGCTACGCGGCGCTGGGCCAGGGCAACGTCAGCATGATCGACACGCGCGCGGGCACGGTCCTGCGCACGGCGCAGGTCGGCGCCGATCCGCGCGAAGCGGTTATTGACGCGCGCAACGGCCATGTCCTCGTCGCCAACGACGACGATTCCAGCGTCAGCGTGCTCGACGCGCGCAGCGGCGCTCTCCTTGGCACGGCGCACGTTGGGTCACACCCGCATAACGTGGCCGTGGACGAGCGGACGAACCGCGCCTTCGTCGTCAACAGCGGCGACGGGTCGGTCAGCGTGTTGGACGCGCGCCGCGCCGTCGTTTTGCGTACAGTGCGGCTGGGCGCGGACTTTGTCCTCTCCGGCGTCGCCGTCGACGCGCGCACGGGCCGCGTCTTCGTTGGGGATACCTCGGGGCCCGCGGACGTCGTGCATGTGCTCGACGCACGGACCGGCGCGATCCATGGCGCGCCGACCAACTCGTCCGCGGCGTCTTCGTATCCCATGGCGCCGTACTCTTCGGGGCTCTACGCGACGGACGACATGGCCGTAGACCCGGCGCCGGTTGCCGGCGCCCCCGACGGGCGCGTCTTCGTGGTGAGCAGTGCGAGCTTGCGCACGTTCGACGCGCGGACGGGGCGGACGCTGCGCACGGCCACTGTAGGCGGCATAGCCAGCGCGGTCGCGCTCGACGCGTCACGCCACCGCGTTTACGTCGCGTCGATCGACGGCGTCGGCGCCAACGGCGTCCCAAGCGGCCCCGGCCGCGTCACGGTGCTCGACGAGCGTAGCGGCGCCGTCCTACGCGTCGTCGACGCGGGCATGACGCCGCTCGCGCTAGGGGTAGACACGGGGACGGGGCATGTCGTGGTCGTCGACGCGGGCGGCAGCGTCACCGTGCCCGACGCGTGGGCGTGGATACCGGCGGATATACGGCGGCGCGTCCCCTTTCTCAACAGCCCCATGCGCACACGCGCCGTCCCTGCCAGCGTCAGTGTGCTCGATCTGAGCCGCTAGCGTAGCCGCGCTGGCGCGCGACCTCGAACAGGATAACCGCCGTGGCGACGGCGACGTTGAGCGACTCCGTGGCGCCGGGCATGGGGATAGAAACCTGGCGCACGCTTGGCAGTTCCTCGGCATGGAGGGCCCCATGCGCTTCGCCGCCGACGACAAGGACGGTTGGGCCGCGCAGGTCGACATCGTAGATTGTCGCGCCGGCGTGCGCGTCAGCCAGCAGGGCGACGCCACGCGCCGGCAGCCATGCCGCGAGCGCAGCCGGCGTCACGTCTACCATCAGGGGCAGCCTGAAGTGCGCGCCCATGGCCGCGCGCACGACCTTCGGCGCGTAGAGGTCCGTGCAACCGGCCAGGGCGACCACCGCGTCGACCCCGACCGCGGCGGCGGTACGCAGGATGGTCCCTGCGTTGCCAGGGTCCGCGACGCCATCGAGCACGAGCGCGAGGCGGCGGTCGCGCGGCAAGAGGGCGAGGTCCGGCACGGGCATACGGGGCAGGGCCAGGACGACGCCGGCCGGCGTCTCGGCGCCGGACACACGACTCAACACGCCCGGCGTTACCTCCAGCAGGGCCGGTATGTCCTGTTGGCGCAGCAGACGTTCATAGAGTGCGCGGCCGCGCGCCGTCGCCCGCAGGGTCTCCGGCGCGACGAGCACCGTAGCGGGTTGGCCGTGGGCGTCGAGCGCCTCCTCGACGGAGCGGACACCCTCGACGAGGAAGAGTCCCTGCTGTAGGCGTCCGCGCCGCTCGTGCAAGAGCGTCAGGCGCTTGATGGTGGGATTCGTGGGCGAGGAGATCATCGGCTTTTGTGATGCCCTGTAGCCCCAACGAGCACAGGGGAGGGCCGCGCCAGCGCGGCCCTCCCCTGTGCTTGTCCTGATTAGCGGGCGATAATTGTTACGCGGCGGCTGAAGCCACGGCGTTGCGCGCCACGCCGACGAGCGTCCGGAACGCCTCGGCGTCGTTGACGGCCAACTCGGCGAGCATCTTACGGTCGACCGCGACGTTAGCCTTGGCCAGTCCGTTGATAAACTTGCTGTACGACATGCCGTGAGCGCGCGTACCCGCGTTGATGCGGGCGATCCACAGGCGGCGCATGTCGCGCTTGCGGTTGTGCCGGTCGCGGGACTGGTACGCCAGGGCGTGCAGCAGCGATTCTTTGGCCAACCTATAGATCTTGCGTCGCCCCTGCTGGTGCCCTTCGGCCTGCCTGAGCATCTTCTTGTGGCGCTTGTGCGCCATCATGCCGCGTTTAACGCGAGCCATTATTCCTCCCCAGTAATCAGTAATCAGTCGTCAGTCGTCAGTTACTCAAATCTAACTGACGACTGACGACTGACGACTGGTAACTAACTACTAAATGCCCAGCATCCGCTTGGCTTGCTTCGTGTCGCCGTCGGAGGCGACGCGCATATGGCCGGTCTCGAAATGCACCCGCTTGCTCACACGCGTCATCTTGCCGTGCGGCTTGAGGTGCATAATCTTACCGCTACCCGTGACCTTGAACCGCTTGGCGGCGCCCTTGTGCGTCTTCATTTTGGGCATAATGTATCCCTACAATCATACTAATCAGCGCTGAAAAAGCTTCGCGCGCGGAGGCGCGAAGGCATACGACGCCCTGGTGAGCGCCAGCCACCTTTTCACAGGATATCAAATAGGTCGGGTTGGGCACAAGCCTGGAGATGATTAACTCCGCGCACGGCCCTGTTTGCTAACCCGCTAAACGTGATCCGAAGCCAACTGCTCCGCGGTGGGCTCCGCTCAGCAGTACCAGGGCTCGCTCAGGTGCGGCACGGTCGCGCCCGGCGCGGTGGGCGTGATGTCCAGCAGCGCCAGAGCGTCGCGCGCCGCGCTGCCGCGCGCCTCGTGGGCCAGCACCCATACGTCGCGGTAGATGTCGCGCCGGCTCTTGTCGTGCTTCTGGCCGCGCTGCACGGTGGCAAGGACATCCGCGCACAGGCGGTCGACGCGCGGGTCGGGGTGCGCCCAGGGGTAGGCCAGCGCCTCCTCGTCGTACGGACCCACTAGGTCGCGCACGTCAGGCAAGTCCAGCAGCAGCGAACCGGCCGGGATGAGCAGCCGGATGCCGTACTGGATCGGCGCCACGGCGTCGACGAGGTCGAGCTGCCGGATCAATTGGAGCAGGTCGATGTAGCCGTCGAGCGTCGTCCAGGGACCAAAGGTGACGAAAGTGGGGTTGAGCGTGAGCCCGGCCGCGCGGCAGAGGCCCACCGCGCGGATAAAGTCGTCGCGCGTGTGCCGCTTGTCGTAGGCCGCCAGGGTCGCCTCGTCGACCGCTTCGACCGCGCTGGTCACGAACAAACAGCCCGTCTCCCGTAGGGCCGGCAGCAGGCGCGCGTGCTGGAGCAGGTGCTCGACCTTGATCGTCACATCGTAGGTCAGGTCAGGGCAGCGCTCGTGTAACGACTGGACGATGCGCAGCGCGTGGGCCGGGCCGTTGAAGAAGTCGGGGTCGCCGAAGGTGATGTGGCGCGCCCCTGCCGCGGCCTGCCGCGCGATGTCCTCCAGCACGACCTCCGCTTGTACCACGCGGAAAGCCCCGCCATAGACGGGCGGGATCGGGCAGTGGCGGCAAAGGTGCTTGCAGCCGCGCGTCGCCTCGGTGTAGCCGACCGTCCGCCGCGCGCCGTCGCCCATCGTCAGATGCGCGTAGCGCTCCAACCCCGGCAGGCCCTCCCGCGCCGGCGTGCGGAAGCGCTGCTTGCCCAGCGAGATGAGCGGCGCGCCCCTGCTGGGGGCGCCAACTCTCGCCGACGGTAGAGACGATAGCCGTTCGGCGAGTGACACCAAGCCCTCCTCGAACTCGCCGCCGAGGATCGTGTCGGCGCCGAGGCCGCGCAGGTAGCCCGCGTTGAGCGGCGCGTAGAGGCCGTAGCAGCACAGGTGCGCGCGCGGGTTCAGCCTCTTGACGCGGGCGAGGAGCGGCGCGGTGAGGCGCGTGGCCGTGTGCATGGGCACGTAAAACGCCACGAGGTTGGCCGCCGCTACGGCCGCCTCATCCAGCGGCTGCACCGCGAGATCGAGGCACGTCACCGTCGCGCCCGCGTCGCGCAGCCACGCGGCCGGCGAGGCTAGCCCGAACGGCTGACGCCCCAGTTCGTAAGTGGAGATAAGGAGGACGTCGATGGCGGCAGGCGGCGCCACGGCGCTCCCGTGCATGTGGGTAGTGAACGTCACACAGTCAGTATAACGTTCTTGCCCGCGCTATTTTCGCTCGCTTGGTCGCGCCGCATCCTTGCTATAAGTTGGTGGGACAACGTAGCGGTCAACGTTTTGAGGCCACAAACTCCATCGCTTCTCTCGCCAGAGGCAGCCATCCCTCGCTGGACGTTGGTTCTACGACGAGCCACTCCTTCATGAGCCGGCCATCGTGACGGGGATCGAAGCGTTCCCCTCTTCCGGCGACGATGAGCGCATCTACCCGCCGCGCGGGGAGTTTGACGACGAGCTTACCCGTGACGAGCATGGCGAAGATCTTGCCATGCACCTGCAGCGCCGATGAGCCGAACCCCTTCTTCCCCGGTGAGCCGAGGGTGACGTCCGCGTCGCCGAGGAGCGCATCGACAAGTGAGGCATAGCGGTCTTCTGGAGTGATGGGTGGCTGACTCATGACAAGGATACCTTTCAGCTGCTGGACAAATAGGCGCATGCGCCCCTATCATCATTTGTCATGGCTATGGAGACGGGTGAGACACTCCGCTATGGAGACGGGTGAGACACTCCGCTATGGAGACGGGTGAGACACTCCGCTATGGAGACGGGTGAGACACTCCGCCAGCGGGTGTGACGCACGCGTCAACTACCGCGCGTAGGGCGTGCCTTTCCCTGTCTCAAGGTAGGACTTTAGACTCCCCAGGAAGTATCCCCACCCGGTACGCGTCTGCTCATAGCCGGCGTCAACCACGGCAAAGCCATGTTGACCAAAGAGCAACTTGGTCCCGTTGGAGGTCGGCGCGAGATCCCAGGTGATCGTGGTCCCTTCCCACAGATGAGCGTACTGCGGCGCCTGCCTCACCAGCCAAGACACTTTCTTTCCCGCGGTAAGGTCGGTAATCTCCATCCTCATGACCTCCCCGTTATCGAAGCGCAACTCGGCGAGAGAGCCAACAGCCGGCTCAGCGGTCACATAATTCGCCCACCATTGAGTGATCTCGTCCTGCTGGGTAATGGCGGTAAAGACATTCTCCGGCGGCGCCTCAATCGTGAGTTCTTGCACAATGTCTGGCATCGTTCCTCCTTTTTATCCGACAACCAGCGGCTCGCCGGTCTCCAACAGCGTCTTGAGGCCGGAGAGGATCTGAGCCCAGCCCGTGACGATCCCCCGGCGCACGGGATCGACTCCGTCGTGGACGAGTGTGAGCTTGCAGACGTCGCCCATAGGCTCAATCTCCCAAGTGATGGTCGACGGGCCGGTACGTCCAAGCTCCGGCGCCCAGGGGGCGCCGAACGTCTGCACGAGGCGGCGCGGCGGGTCGACCTCGATGTTCTCGCCCGTGACCATCGCGTTACCCTCAGCATCGACGAGGCGGTAGGGGGAGCCCGGCCGCCAGTCCGACGCGACGCGGCAGCCGAAGTAATACTGCCGCGTCAACTCGCCATCGGTCAGCGCCTGCCATAGGCGCTCGGGCGTGGTGCGGATGAAGACCTCGTAGACGTACGCCGGCTTGCTATCCCGCCCATTCCAATTGTCCATGTTCTCCTCCTCCAATGCGCGCTTGAGCCCCGTGAGCGTGCGCGTCCACGGCGCGGTGTATTTGCCGACCCAGCGGTCGTACACCTGCTGGATCGGGACCGGATTCAGGTAGTGGAACTTCTCGCGCCCTATCTTGCGCGAGGTCACCAGCCCTGCCTCCTCGAGGACCGTGAGGTGTTTCATGACGCCAAAGCGCGTCATCGGCAGGAGCCCTTGTAGCTCCAGGAGCGTTTGCCCGTCCCGCTCGAAGAGCGCGTCGAGCAACATCCGCCGATGGGGGTCCGCCAGCGCCTTGAAAACTTCGTCCATCTCACGTATACAATACGTGACCATTTAGTCACTTGTCAAGGATGCGAGGGGAGGGGATGGGGGTAGCCGTATTGTCCTATTACCCGGTCGTGCGGTCGCGCTTACACTATTGGGTACCAGGTTCCCTACACTTGTAGACTATGGAGGAGAGACGCTCATGTCGCTGGCAACCCGCCTACTGGGCCGCGAGATCCTGACGCTGCAGGAGTTCACCGATCAGCTCGTGGAGCGGTTGGCCTGGGAGGACCCCGACGCGGTCGTCGCGCGCTCGCGCCCGGACTGCCTCACCGTCGCGCGCGGTGCGGGCCATCCGGTAGAGTTCACGGTACAGCCGTCTTACCGCGACTATCAGAAGGACCCGCGCGCCCTGCCGCGGATCGTCGCGCGCTTTACCCAGTGGGTCACCACGGCCGGGCCGCGCGGAGCGTGAGCGACGCGCTCGCATACGCGCTACGGGGTTCCAACCCACGCGCCGAGGAACTCCACGGCGTCCGTCATATCTTTGGCCGACTTCGTGGCGATGAGCCGTAAGACGCCGCGCACCTGATCGCCTATGGAGTAATGGCGCTGCTGGACGAGGATAATGCCGCCATGTCGTTCGCCTCGCGCGAGAAAAGTGGAATGTAAGCCGTAGAAATCTCTGATGTTGGAACTGTAGAGCGTCAGCTGTCGCGTCGTCGCCCAACGCAGTTGCTCGATATCGGTCTTTCCAGTCAGCCCTTGTTCCAATACCGTGGTTACGTCGACGCTACGAGCGCGCAACGCATCGATAAAAGCCTGGCCCATCGAGTCCTCGTCGACATACAGGCGTATTGTACTCACGCTCTTGCCTTGATGCCCCTGGTATGCTCTGCCTCGAGCCGGTTAGCCTCGGCCTCTTCTTGCGCGATGTCGGTTTCGATTTCATCACGGTTGGCGTGGTAATAGGCTAGGGCCGCGTAAACTTGCGCGAGCGTCAAGTGGCCGATGCCCGGCCCAATTTCCTCGGGCGTGTGCCCCAACTTGTACCAAGTGGCGATGCGCCGGACTGTGACCCCTGTCCCGGCAATATGCGGCACACCCCCATGTATCCCTGGCGTGCGCGTGATGAATGTGCCAATGTCGGTCGCTGTAGCCATGCGCTTTCTCCTGCCTTGCTTGCGTTATACCTTTAGCATAACATCGGCGCGTCAACCACCGGCCGGGCGCGCGATGCGCCGGCTCGCCTCCGACCGCTCGATCGCCCTGAGATGGTATACGGTCACGCCATGCCGGACGGCGCCGCCGATCTCGACGGCGCGCACGGTCGGCGTTAGGGCAAGCGTGAGCGGGTCCGTGTCCGCGGGCGGGTCGACCCGCCGCGCGCACAGCCGCCCTTTGCGCGCCACATTGACCTCCTGCCGCTCGTAGGGCGGCAGGCTCCCGAGGTCGCGGTAGCCCAGGGAGAGCGCCCAGGCCTCGTCCGTCATGTTGACGATGAGGAGATCGTCGTCGGCCACCGGGCCGGACACGGCCGTCCGCGTCCAGGGGAAGCGGAAGCGCCACCAGGCGCGCCGGCGGCGCGGCGCCGTCTGAGGAGGATCGCCCGTCTCTTTGGTTGGGGGATAATCCACCACGATAGACATGATATGCTCCTTCCACGGCGCTGCTCATATGGTCCGCGCGCCGTATCTTGTCGCCGCGCTTAGAAAAGACGCGGCCGGGGTCGTCGCCGCAAGCGCGACCCACGCGGTAGCCGCGGCCCTCGGACCCGACGGGCGAGTAGAGCGGCCATGCTTCGCACCGCCCTGAACAACGGGAGCTCGTCCAGTCCCCGCGTCGCCAGGCCGATGCGCCACGCCGGCCCGAAGGCGCGCACGGCGGCGCGTTGCGCCAACTCATGGGATAGCCCCGCGTCCTCGGCCCGGCGGGTCGTCTCGTACAGATGGCGCTCCGCCTCCATGATCAGGTCGTGGCGGCTGCCGCGCGGCGCCCAGCGGGAAAGACGGCGCAGGTAGCGCGCGACGTGGTCGGGCGCACGGTGATCGCTGTGTCCGCTCATCGCCGCGTCCCGAGCGCCGTGTCCACGGCGTCGGCGAAGCGTACCCAGTCGCCGCGCCGGCGCGCCAGTTCGTCGCGGCCGGCGGGCGTCAAGCGATAGTACTTGCGCGGCGGGCCGTCCACGCTTGGCCGCCACTCGGCCGCGAGCAACCCGCCGCGTTCGAGCTTGTGCAGCATGGGGTAGAGCATGCCCTCCGCGAAGTCGAGCACCCCGCCCGTGCGCGCACGCAACGCCTCGACGAGTTGGAAGCCGTACATCGGCTCCTCATCCAGCACATGCAGCGCCAGCAGCGCCGTGCTGCCCTTGCGTAAGTCTTGCATTTTAACGATCAGCCTCGGCCACACCCAGTACATATGATCCATAGGTATAAGATGATGATAGTGCGTAGCCGGGGTGTTGTCAAGCCGTGACCCGCGGATGGTAGAATGGGGATAGTACGATAGCGTGGTAGCGGAGGAAGGATGCGTTATGGTCACTCGCGCCCGACCAGGGATCGACTTCTCCACATTTCCCGAGAGCGACGGTGAGCCCATGGCCGAGACCTCCACCAACGCGATCCAGATGGTCGACTTGCAGTGGACCTTGCAGACCCTGTTCGACCGGCAGGGGCGCTTGGAAACGACCACCGTCGGCGGCAATCAGATGATGTACTACAACGAGCACAACGGCTGGGAGCACATCTCGCCGGATGTCTATGTGGGCTTCGATCGCCCGCCCCCCGCGCCGCCCAGCTGGAAGACGTGGATCGAGGGTAAGTTTCCCGACATCGTGTTCGAGATCACCTCGCCGAGCACGCAGCGGGAAGACCTGAGCACGCGCCCGCGCGGCAAGCTGACGCTGTACGAGCGATTGGGCGTGCGCGAGTACTATGTCTACGATCCGCAACAGGAGATGGTCCCGTCGTTCTACGGGTTTGAATTGCGCGAGGGGTTCTTGGAGCCGTTGGCGCCATTGGCCAGCGGCGGGATCATGAGCCCGCTGCTCGGCGCGGAGTTGCGGCCGCTGGCGACGCCGCACACGCGGCGGCATCCGGCCGGAACGTGGCTGCGCGTGCTCGACCCCTGGACCGCGCAGCCGATCCAGATCGCCCCGGAAGAGCACGACGACTTCTTGGCGGCAGTGGAGCAGTTGACCACGACCTGGGAGCAGTTGATTACTACTCAGAAGCAATTGGCCACGACCCAGGAGCAGGTGACCCAGGAAGCCCAAGCGCGCCTGCTGGCGGAGCGGCTCGTCGCCGACGAGGCGTCCGCGCGGCTGGAGGCGGAGGCGCGGGCGGCGCAAGCGGAGGCCGCGCTCCAACAGCTGCTCGCCGACCTGAGCCGCGGTCAGAATCCGGAGTAACAGGTCCCGCGACCCCCGAACCGCATGTGGACACGCCTCCTGCGAGTGGCGCCGATCTGTTACAATTCCCTCGATATGGCTACCCAAGATAGCAGGCCCATGCACACCGACACTCACCCGCGCGCCCTCGACGGCCTGAACGACCAGCAGCGCCTGGCCGTTCTGCACGTCGACGGGCCGCTGCTCATCCACGCCGGAGCCGGCAGCGGCAAGACGCGCGTGCTGACGCAGCGCATCGCCCACCTCATCGAGAGCGGGCACGCCCGCCCCTGGCAGATCATGGCCGTCACGTTCACTAACAAGGCGGCCAACGAGATGAAGGAGCGGCTACATCGCCTCGTCGGCGACGCCGGCCGCGACATCACTATCGGCACCTTCCACGCCATCTGCGCGCGTCTCCTGCGCACCGAGTGGCGGCATGAGGGGCGCAACAACTTCACCATCTACGACGAGGGCGACGCCCTGACCGTGGTCAAGGAGTCGATGGCCGCCGTCAACATCTCCGACAAGTCGTACAGTCCCTCGGCCGTGCGCGGCGGCATCTCCAAGGCCAAGAACGATCTCGTCTCGCCACAGCAGTTCGAGCCCAAACGCCACTTCGACGAGGTGGTGCGCCGCGTCTACGAGGAGTATCAGCGCCGCCTCGAGGAAAACCACGCGCTCGACTTCGACGACTTGCTTCTGCGCACCGTGCGCCACTTGCAGGAGAATCCCGAGCGGCGCCAGTACCTCTCCAACCGCTACCGCTACATCTCGGTCGACGAGTACCAGGACACCAACCACGCGCAGTACCTCTTCTCGAAGCTGATGGCGTCCGAGCACCGCAACTTGTGCGTAGTTGGAGACAGCGACCAGGGAATATATTCGTGGAGAGGCGCTGATATCCGAAATATTTTAGAATTCGAGAACGATTACCCCGACGCCGTGATCGTGCACCTGGAGCAGAATTATCGCTCCACACGCACCATCCTGGAGGCGGCGAATAAGGTCGTCTCGCTCAACCGCCAGCGCAAGCCCAAGAACCTGTGGACCGAGAACGAGCAGGGCGGCCTGATCAAGCGCAAAGTGGCCTACGACGAGGAGCAGGAGGCTGACTTCGTCGCCTCGGAGATCCGTCGTCTCGTGTCGCGCGGCGAGACGACCTTCAGCGGCTGCGCCATCATGTACCGCACCAACGCGCAGTCGCGCGCCATCGAGACCGTCTTCGTGCGCGAGGGCCTGCCCTATATGCTCATCGGCGGCGTACGTTTCTATGAGCGCCGCGAGGTCAAGGACGTGCTGGCCTACCTGCGCGTGCTGTCCAACCCCGACGACATGGTGGCCTTGCAGCGCATCATCAACGTGCCGTCGCGCAAGATCAGCCCCATGACCGTGCAGACCCTACAGACGTGGGCGCGGGAACACAACACCAACCTGCGCGGCGCGCTGCGCCACGTCGCCGACGGCTACGCCGCCGACATCACCGCGCTCACGCCGCAGGCCGCGCGCGCCGTGGGGACCTTCGCCGCCGCGCTGAGCGACCTGGAGGCGGAGTTGGACCTGCCGGTTGAAGAGACCAACGTCTACGAGCTTTTCAAGAACCTGCTCGACCGCACCGGCTACGCCGCCTACGTGCGCGATAGCACGGAGGAGGGCGACGAGCGCTGGCGCAACGTGCAGGAGCTCGGCAACGTGGCGAGCAACTACTCTGAACTGCCGGTGCGCGAGGGGTTGGAGGCGTTCCTGGAGAACGTCGCACTCGTTTCCGACGTCGACAAGCTGCGCGAGGACGAGGAGAAGGTCACGCTCATCACGCTGCACGCCGCCAAGGGCCTGGAGTTCCCGGTCGTCTTCCTGACGGGGCTGGAGGAGACGATCTTCCCGCACAGCCGTGCGCTGGAGGACCCCGCGCAGATGGAGGAGGAGCGCCGCCTGGCCTACGTCGGCATCACGCGCGCGCGCAAGCTGCTCTACCTCGTCAGCGCCGAGCGGCGTCAGTCGTACGGTAACTGGCATTCCAATGAGCCATCGCGCTTCATCGAGGACGTGCCATCGGAACTCGTCGACGTAATGGGCGGCCGCGCGCGCCGCGGCGCCGGGCGCATGACCGCGCCGCGTAGCGGCTCCACATGGGGTGACAACACCGGCGCCAGGGGCGGCGCCGGCGCCACGCGCTCAGGCGGGTCGGATGGTTGGGGCGCGCCCGTGCCGACGCGCGCGGCCTTGGACGCGCCGGCGGCGCCGATCAAGACCGAGCCGGAGTTCAGCGCCGGTGAGCGCGTGCAGCACAAGCACTTCGGCATCGGCGTCGTCGTTTCCAGCAAAGTCGAAAACGGCGACGAGGAAGTCACGATCGACTTCAAGGACAAGCGCGGCGTCCCGGTGCGCAAGAAATTGGTCGCCAGCTACGCCGGATTGGAGCATATCTAGATGCCGGTCAGGGGAATCCGCGGCGCCACCACGGCGACGGAGAACAGCGCCGCGGCGATCTGCGACGCGACCGACGAGCTGTTGCGGGCCATCATGGAGCGCAACAACGTCGACATAACCGAGATCGCCTCGGCCTTCTTCACCACCACACCCGACCTCACCGCCGAGTTCCCCGCCTACGCCGCACGCGGGTTGGGCTGGCTCACCGTCCCGCTGCTCTGCGGCCACGAGATGAACGTGCCCTTGGGCAGCGTGCCGAGCGCGATCCCGCGCTGCATCCGCGTGCTGATCCACCTCAACACCGACCTGCTGCAGAGCGCCATGCGCCACGTCTACCTGCGCGAGGCCGTCACGCTGCGCCGCGACCTCGTCGAGCGCTACGGCCAGAGCGACGACCCGCGCGGAGACATCGCCCAGATGCCTTAATTTTGCGGTTCAGAGACGATCAGTCCGCGCGCTTGGGGCGGCTAGCGCGGCGCTTTGGCCGTAAGCCAAGCGACATGGCTATGATCCTCGTGGAGGAGGCGTTGCGGACGACGGAGTACGGCCATATCGAGTTTCGCGACTCAGCGGTGGGGCGCCAGGCTTATATAATCGGCACGGGCCTAGCGGTGTGGGAAGTGGCGATGGTCGCGCGTGACTACGGCGGCGATGCGGAAGCCGTGGGCCGCCACCTGCGCTGGCCCCTCGTCCGCGTGAGAGCGGCCCTGCGCTACGCCGCCGATTTCAAGGGCGAGATTGACGCGGCGCTGGCCGACAACGACTCTTACGACTTCGCGGCTGTATCGCGGCTGCTGCCTCAGACCGAGCCGTTCTTTGTCGACGATCCCATGACGGGCGCGGAGGAGTAGTGCTGCGTCTGTTGCTCGACGAGCATCTCTTTCGTCAAGCACATGCTGTGATCGTAATGTAGCCGCTTTAAATCTTTGGAGGGGAAATGTTGACAGTTTCAGAATTAGAATCTTTACTGGGCGATTTAGAGTCTGATAGGGTGGAACGCAAGGAAAGCGTAAGCGATAACAACAGAATTAAGCAAGCTATCTGTGCCTTTGCCAACGACTTGCCCGATCATCAACAACCGGAAGTTGTCTTTATAGGAGTAAGGGACAACGGGACTTGCGCGAATCTTCCGATCACGGACCAACTCCTTCTAACGTTAGCGAACATGAGGTCGGATGGTAACATCCAACCTTTTCCTATCATGACCGTGCAAAAGAAACTGCTCGATGGTTGTGAAGTTGCGGTGCTTGAGGTCCAGCCAGCCTATAATCCACCAGTACGATTTAATGGACGGGTATGGATTCGCGTCGGACCCCGTAGAGCGACAGCAACGGCTGACGAAGAGCGGAGGCTCACGGAGAAACGACGTGTTGGGGACGTATCATTTGACCAGCAAGCGATGAGAGGAGCGTCCCTAGACGATTTAGATACCGATCTGTTTCAACGTGACTATTTACCAGCAGCGGTATCACCAGAGGTACTCGCGGAAAATCAACGCACTTTGGGACAACAACTATCATCGCTTCGCTTTCTAACAAGAGACGGTATTCCCAATGCTGCTGCTATCCTAACGTTAGGGCGAGACCCGCGGCAATGGGTACCCGGCGCATACGTTCAGTTTGTGCGGCTGGACGGTACGGAACTTACGGATGCTATTCGTAATCAAAGAGAGATTTCGGGTCCTTTACCTGAGGCGATGCGTGAATTAGATGAACTTTTAGATGTTAACATTTCAGTCTCAAGCGATATCATTAGCGGTGCGACGGAGATTAGGCGGCCCGATTATCCAATTGTAGCGCTGCAACAATTGAGTCGTAACGCCATGTTGCACCGCACCTACGAGGGGACGAACGCGCCGTCACGCATCTATTGGTTCTTGGATCGGATCGAGATTCACAGCCCTGGCGGCCCCTATGGTCAGGTTAACGAGGGCAACTTTGGCCGACCCGGCGTGACTGACTATCGCAACCCGTTGCTCGCGGAGGCGATGAAGACGTTAGGCTTTGTACAACGTTTTGGGGTCGGTATCCAACTCGCGCGCAAGGAATTGAGCAAGAATGGCAATCCGGATGTGGAGTTTCTCGTCGAGCCGACCGCTATTGTCGCTACCGTTAGGAGACGCCCGTGAAAACGATTGCATGTTTCAACAATAAAGGCGGTGTGGGAAAGACATCTCTTGTCTACCATCTTGCCTGGATGTACGCCGATCTCGGCCTCAAGGTCGTCGCGGCCGACTTCGACCCACAGGCCAATTTAACGTCTATGTTTTTGGACGAAGATCGGCTCGAAACACTTTGGTTGCACACTAGTCCCAAGCAAAGCGTCCTCGGCGCCATCCAACCCTTGCTCAAAGGGACGGGCGATATTACCACTCCCCATGTCGAGGACATAGCCGACAATATTGGCCTGCTCGTCGGCGATCTAGGATTGTCTTCCTTCGAGGATGAACTGAGCGCCCAATGGCCCGCTTGTTTAGATGGTAAGGAGCGCGCTTTTCGCGTCATCTCAGCCTTCTACCGATTACTCGTCCAAGCGGCTAAACAACGAGAAGCCGACGTGATCCTGATTGATGTGGGTCCGAATCTTGGCGCCATCAACCGTGCCGCCATCATTGCCGCGACATATATAGTCATTCCCCTGGCGCCCGACCTTTTTTCTTTGCAAGGCTTGCGCAACCTGGGTCCTACTCTACAGGACTGGCGGAAAGGCTGGGCAGAGCGTTTACAGAAAAACCCCGAAGGCTCCCTGGACTTGCCTCACGACACAATGCATCCAGTGGGCTACGTCGTTCTTCAGCACGCCATGCGTTTGGACCGTCCTGTCCAGGCCTATGGCCGCTGGATGGCTCAGATCCCAGGAGTTTACCAAAAGTCCGTGTTGAACAATCATATGGGGATCGTTCCAGAGGTCGCGGCAGATCCACAGTGCCTGTCGCTCATCAAGAATTATCGAAGTCTTATGCCACTGGCCATGGAAGCGCGCAAACCCATGTTTTTCCTTAAGCCCGCCGATGGCGCCATTGGAGCCCATGCGCAAGCCGTACAAGCTTGCTATCGAGACTTCAAAAAACTAGCTCTTTCGGTTGCCGAACGGTGTGACATACCTGTTCCACTTTTCGTATAGCCCATGACCGTATCTACCCTGCCCGGACTCGGCGCGCTTGCAGCACGCGCCTATGAGTTGCTCGACGCGACGGGCCGCCCCGTCGCCGAGGAGCGTCTGGTCCGCCACGTCTTCGGGCTGACCGGGACGCGCAAGCCCGACTTCTGGCGCGGGCAACTCACGCGCGTGCTGGCCGGGCACGATCTCTTCGCCCAGCAGCCCGACGGCGCGTGGGGCCTCGCGACGTGGTCGCGCGAGACCGCGACGCTGCGCGCGCTGCGCTACGTCGTGGTCGACGTCGAGACGACGGGGCTCAGCCACCGCGCGCACAGCCTGATCGAGATCGCGGCGCTGCGCTGCGAGGGGACACAGGTCGTCGACTCGTTCTCCACGCTGGTCAATCCCGGCCGCGCCATCCCCCCGTTCATCCGCGGCTTCACCGGCATCGACGACGAGATGGTGCGCGACGCGCCTGACCCGGCCATGGCCATCGCGGACTTCCTGCGCTTCGCCGGGGACGACCTGCTCGTCGGGCACAACGTGCGCTTCGACCTCAATTTTCTGGGCGCGGCCGCCGAGCGCTACCTCAACGCCACGATCGCCAACGAGCGCCTCGACACCATTGCCGTGGGTACGCGGCTGGTCCCGCGCCTGCGCCGCCCCTCGCTCGACCGCCTGGCCGGGCTGCTCGGTCTCGATACGCCGACGCGGCACCGCGCCCTCGCCGACGCCGACCTGACCGCGCGCCTGCTGTGGCGCCTGTTCGATCTGGCCGAGGCGGAGGGCATCGCCACGCTGGAGCGCCTGCGCGCGGAGCTAGGCGGCCGTGGGAGCGGCCAAGACAGACCACGCCCTAGCACCAGTAGGCACAGCGCCACCGGGCGCACCGGCCGCTCGCTGCTCGACCCGGCGCTGCGCCAGGGGCTGCCCACCACGCCGGGTGTGTACCTGATGAAGGACGAGCATGGCGAGATCATCTACGTGGGCAAGGCCAAGAACCTACGCAACCGTGTCTCCTCGTACTACACGCAGCCGCTTGGCTATCGGCGCAAGATGGATGGCCTGCTGCAGAGCGTGCGCGACCTGGAGACGATCGTGGTTGGCTCGGAGTTGCAGGCGCTGATCCTGGAGAACACGCTGATCAAGAAGTACCTGCCGCGCTTCAACGTGCAGCAGCGCAACTATGAGCAGTACCCCTTCGTCAAGGTCGACGTGCAGAGCGCGTACCCGCGCGTCTACGGCACGCGTGAGGTCGCCGCCGACGGCGCGCGCTACTTCGGCCCCTATCGCTCGGGGAGCGCGGCGCATACGATGGTCGACCTCGTGCAGCGCCTCTTTCCGATCCGCACCTGCACGCGCCGCCTGTCGGCGCAAGGGCCGATCGTCGTCGCCCCGAAGGGGACCAAGAGCGCGGGTGGGCACGGCGGTCCCTGCCTGCGCTATGGGATGGGCCTGTGTCTGGGTCCCTGCCACGGCGGCACGACGCCGGAGGACTACCGCACGGTCGTCGACCAGGTCTGCGGCTTCCTGGGCGGGACGGGCGATGAACTGCTCGCGCGCGTCGAGGCCGAGATGCGTCGCGCCTCCGACCACCTGCGCTACGAGCACGCCGCCAAACTGCGCGACCTGCTGCGCGAGGCGCGCCAAGTGCTCGTGTCGCAACAGCTGTTGAACGGGGCGGTGGAACGCCACAACCTGCTCATCGTCTATCCCTCCAGTGAGGAGGGCCACGCCGAGATCTTCGGCATCCGCCACGGCCGGTTACAAGAGCAGTGGCGTCTCGACGCCCGCCGGCCCCTGCGCGACCTGCGCGCCGACCTGCGCGCGCTGTGTGATCGCCTGCTCGCCGCGGAGGAGCCGCCGGCGGTGATCGGGCAGGACGAGGTCGACGGCATCAACATCATCGCGCGCTGGATCTACCGGCACAGTGACGAGCAGAGCTTCATCCCGCTACACAAGAAGCAAGGCGCGACGGTTGATCGGGCCCTCGCCGCCGTCCGCGCGTGCCGGCCAGGTTAGGCGAGAGGCGAGAGGCGAGGGGCGACGGGCGATAGTAAGACGAGCCCTCCGACGATCGCATGGGCGAACAAACGCTTGACGCCTATGCGAAACGCAATACGTCGCCCCTCGCCCCTCGCCCCTCGCCCCTCGCCCCTCGCCCCTCGCCCCTCGCCCCTCGCCCCTCGCCCCTCGCCCCTCGCCCCTCGCCCCTCGCCAGGATAGTACTACCGTGCTATGTTCCACGCGGTCATGGCGTGCTACCGTAGGTGCAGTGGTCGGGCTATAGGGCCGGCTAAAACCATGCATATACGGACACATCGCAAGAGCGCACCAGAGAGGACCGCACCGATGGACGATCTCAAGTATCTCGTAGTCACGCGCCAGGAAGCCGAGTTGGTCATGGACAGCTTCAAAGTGTCCAACCCCCTCACGCGCAATATCGCCCTCAAGGCGGCCAGCCTCGTGCTCGAGTTCGCCGCCGAGGAGGACGTCAAGGCGGCCGAACGCCTTGTCCTCATCAAGGGGCATGTCATGGACAACGCCCGCATCGAAGCATAGATGGATAGCGCTATGCGCGGGGAGCGCCGGCGGGAGGCGGCGCGCCCGATGGATACAGCGGCGCGCCTTAGGGGCGCTATAGCGCCCCTCCACGCGTTGCTGGTCGAGGATAACCCGGCCGACGCCTACCTCGTGCGAACGATGCTGGCCGAGTCCTCGACGACGCGCTTCACCGTCACGCACGTCACGCGGCTGGGGGCAGCGCTGGACCTACTGCGCCAGGGCGGGGTCGACGTTATCCTGCTCGACCTATCCCTCCCCGATGGACACGGTATCGACACCGTCGGGCGCGTCCACAACGTCGCCCCGCACGTCCCCATCGTCGTCATGACGGGGAACGACGATGACCTGCTGGCCATCGAAGGGGTACGCCATGGGGCGCAGGACTACCTTGTCAAGGGCCGTGTCGAGAGCGACCTACTCGTACGCTCGTTGCGGTACGCGATCGAGCGCAAGCGCATCGAGGATCGCCTCAACGCCAAGACGCGTGAGCAAGAAACGTTCATCTATACCGTGTCGCATGACCTGAAAGCGCCGCTCGTTTCGGTGCAAGGCATGGCCGGCATCCTGAGCGAGGCTTATGGCGCGGCGTTGGGGCCGGATGGCCGCCGCTATCTCGAGCGTATCGTCGCCAACGCCGACAAGATGCAGGCGTTGCTGGCTGACCTGCTCGAGCTCTCAAGGGTCGGGCGGGTCGACGACGAGTACGGCCCGGTCGACCTTGCCGCGGTCATCGGGGACGTCACGGCGCAACTCCACCACACACTCGCCGTCCGTGGCGCGCGCGTCGAGGTCGCGCCGTCGCTGCCGGTGGTGTACGCATGTGGCAAGCGGCTGGTCCAGGTTTTTACGAATCTGATCGACAACGCGGTCACGTACACGCCGGAGGAGCGCGTACCGCTGGTGCGCGTCACGGCCAGTGACGAGGGCGGCGCCTGGAAGATCGCGGTACGCGACAACGGCGTGGGTATCCCACTGGCGTTCCACGACAAGGTGCTGCGGATCTTTCAGCGGCTCCCGGCCGGCAAGACACTCAACCCCACTGGGACGGGTGTGGGGTTGGCCATCGTCGCCCGTATCATCGAAACGCACGGTGGCCGCGTGTGGATAGAGTCGGAGGAGGGGATGGGGACGGCGTTTCACGTCACGCTGCCAAAAGCCGGCAGCTATCAGCTATCAGCTGATAGCTGCCGGCTCATTAAAAGGGAGGACAAATCATGGTGACCTACGCGCCGGCGCTGCGCGTCCTGTTCGTCGACGACGATCCGGACCACGCCGTGCTCATCACACGGGCGATCAAGGAAGCGGACACAACGGCTGAGATACACACGGCGAGCGATGGGGAGGCGGCGTTGGCGCTGCTACGGACGACGGAGGATGTGTCGCCCGACCTCGTGCTGCTCGATATCAACATGCCGGGGCTCTCCGGGCTCGACGTGCTGGCTCAGATCAAGGGGGACGCGGCGCTCCGGCGGCTCCCCGTGGTCATGCTCACCTCGTCGGAGTTGTCATCCGACATCGCGCGCGCCTACGAGCTTGGCGCGAGCGGCTACATCAGCAAGCCAAGCCTCATGCACGACCTGCGCGCCGTGCTGGGCAATACGCTGCTCTACTGGTCGGCCATGAAACGCGCGCCCCTACGGTCTGTACAGCCGCTGTATGAAGGGGAAAACCTATGAGCCGGGACTCCGTCGTACTGCTCGTCGAAGACAACAAGGACCAGGCGCAACGCATCGCGCGCGCCATGGAACACCTCGACCTGCCGCGTCCCGTGCACGCGCCGAGCGGTGAGGCAGCCGTTTTGTGGGTCGGGGCGCACCCGTGCGACCTGTGCCTGCTCGAATACCACCTGCCCGGCATCGACGGGCTGGAGACCCTCGTGCGCATCCACCAGCGCAAGCCCGACCTCCCGGTCATCATGATGTCCAACGCCAAGTCCGAGGGCGTCGCCGTCGCCGCTTTCCGCGCCGGAGTCGTCGACTACATTCCCAAGAAGAGCGATTATATCGAGGCCGTGGCCCAGCTCGTCCGGCAGCGCGTGCGGGATCTCCCCGCCACGGAGGCGGTGATCGCGCCATCATCCGCCGGCGCGATCCCGGATGACCTGCTCCGCCCGACGTACGAGAACCGCCTACGCGTCATCGGGCGCCAGCTGGACTTGTACGAGTATCGCGCCATCAACCTGATGGAGATTGGCGGCGGCTTCCTCGTCCGCGCCCTCCCGTCCGGCAAGAGCCGCGTACCGGAGGCGCTGGAGTTTCCCGACCGTGACTTCGCGCAGGTCGTCGTCAACGCCTACGCGGCGCGCGGCAAGGGCGACAAACGACGCCCCTCCTCCCCGCTCCTGCCAGCGGGGTACGAGGACTTCCTGCGCGCGCTCGGCCATCGTCTAGACCAGAACCTGGCCGAAGCGGTGACCGTCACCGAGTTGGGCGGCTTTGTCGCCGTCGGCGGCGTCGAGTTCGCCGGCGGCGCGTTCGGCCCATTCCAGCGCATCATGCGGCCCGACGACATTGCCCTCCTTGTCGACGAGGCCTTCCAGCGCCGCGCCAAGAAGGCGCTGGGCATCAAGCGCATGTTTGGTTAAGCTGGAGCCGCCAGTCCGGCGCTTTCCCTGTGCGCGCCCGACCGCTACACTGGTG
>JAABUZ0100003024.1_pt1 | contig 26141 bp, 23 predicted proteins | sample 5562091 | NCBI WGS metagenome assembly JAABUZ01 (sample SAMN12813069, study PRJNA571459) | rock metagenome | isolation source: Antarctica rocks | place: Antarctica: Victoria Land, Linnaeus Terrace sud | collected 2015-12-21 | reverse complement strand
CCGGCCCGAGCCCGCGTCACAGCACAGCACCGGATCGCCCCACCCACGCGCCAGGGCGCTCGCCATGTTGCCCGCGCCGATCAGCCCGACTTGCATAGGCGGCAACGTTACAACCGCCGCGCTCTAGGACTGGTTGAAGAAGCCCTTCTCCACCAGCCGCGCGCGCTCCTCCGCCGATACCTCGACGTTGCGCGGGGTGAGCAGGAAGACCTTGTCGGCGATCCGCTGCATGCCACCATCGAGGGCATACGTGAGACCGCTGGAGAAGTCGATCAGGCGTTTGGAGAGGTCAGCGTCGCTGCCCTGAAGGTTGATGATCACCGGGATCGCGTCCTTGAACTTGTCGGCGACGTCCTGCACGTCGTTGAAGCTCTTGGGCGCCACAAAGTGCACCCGCACGTCGCCCGAGCCGCGCCCGTTGCCTCTGGCCCCGCCCACCGGACGTAGCGAGGTGGTCCGCCGGTCGCTGGGCGAATCGTCGGCGAAGATGTCGTCGATCTCGTCACGACGGCGGCGCGCGCTCAGCCGCCGCACGTTGGGTCGCTCCCGATAGCTGTCCTGCGGCTCCACCTCGGGCTCCCGGTAGGGCTCGACCTCCTCCTCGTAGGCTTCGTCCTCGGCAAGGCCGAAGTAGACGAGGGTGCGATGCCAGGTATCTCGAAAGGCCATGGGTCGAAATGGGGTTTCGCGCCCGAGGGCGATTTCCCTGCCGTGATTATGACGCTCGCGGGCGGCGATTTCAGGTTGAGGGGCGCAGCACGGTGCTGCCGAGGCGCACGATCGTGGCTCCCTCTTGCAGAGCCACGAGGTAGTCCTGGCTCGTTCCCATCGACAGCTCGCGCAGGCCGTGGCGCTCGGCGAGCTTGCGCAGCTGGGCGAAGTATCCCCGGCTGTCCTCTGCGCCGGCGGCTTGTGGCGGCATCGTCATCAGGCCCGCGACGGTCACCGGGCAGCGCTCCAGGAAGGCGTCCAGACGCTGGGGCGCGACGCCGCTCTTGCCCGGATCGCCGGCGACGTTGACCTCCACCAGCACCTCGGTCTCCGGGCCGGCGTTGCGGCGCAGCTGCTCCAGCACGGAGTCGCTGGCCACCGAGTGGATGTAGCGCACCTGCCCCAGCAGCTGCTTGACCTTGCGACTCTGAAGCTGGCCGATGAAGTCCCACGTGAAGCGGCCCGGATGGGCCTGCTCCTTGGCCAGCAGCTCCTGGGCCCGATTCTCGCCCACCAGGCGCACCCCGGCCTGCGCCAGCACCTCCATGAGCTCCACGGGGACGTACTTGACCGCCACCAGAACCTCCACCTCGCCGCCGCCGCGCCCGGCCCGAGCGATCTGCGCCTGGACACGCTCCAGGTTGCCGCGGACCGTGTCGAGGCTCAGCTGGCGCAGCTGCTCAACCACGCCGATCGCCTGCTCGCAGCCACGCGATCCCCGCCTGGCGCCCGGTCACGCCGTGCTCGCGACGGTGCGAGAAGAAGAGCGAGGGGTCCGAGCAGATCGTGCACAGCCCGCTGTCGTGGATCTCAGCCACCCCGGCCCGCTCCAGCTCCAGGCGCGCGATCGCCTTGAGGTCCAGGTTCTCGCCGCGGCGGAGGTCCACCTGGCGCTGTGCGAAGCAATCGTGGACCGCCTCGCTGACCCGGTAGCAGCACGCCCCGGCGCCGGGGCCGATGGCGGCCGTGAGCGGCTCTTGCGCGCCGGCGAGCTCGCGCAGGACGGCCACCCCACGCGTCACGATGCCCGCGGCCAGCCCGCGCCAGCCGGCATGGAGCATCCCGGCCGCACCCCCGCCGGCCACCGCGATCGGCAGGCAATCGGCGGTCAGGACCATCGGCGCCACGCCGGGCAGCGTCGTCAGCAGGCCGTCGATCTCCGGCGGCGGGCTCCCGGCGAGGGGGAACCGGTGTACCGCGCGGACCTCGCTTCCGTGGACCTGGCGCCCGTAGGCGAAGCGGGCGCCGATCGCCCGCTCCACGCCGGCCCGGTTGCGCTCCACGGCCGCGGGATCGTCGTCGGTCCAGCGGCCCAGGTTGAGGCTGGCGTAGGCGCCCGCAGAGGACCCTCCGCGCCGGGTCGTGAAGAGCGCCGCCGCGCCGGCGAGCTCGATGGCGAGATGCTCGCCGTGCCAGACGAACGGTGATGGCAGCATGGCGTCGCAGAGGCTACTAGTGGCCACTCTGCCGCTCGTTCGCCGCCCGCAGCGCCTCCGCCAGCTCCGCCTCTCGCCCCGGGGCGCGCCCGTCGCGCTTGGCTGCCAGCGCGGCGCGCAGACCGTGGCCCACCGCGGGACCCGGCGCCACGCCGGCGGCGATCAGGTCCTCCCCACCGATCTCCAGCTCGACGTCCCGCAGCCTCAGGCACGCCGATGCCTGCCGGTGAGGGCCGAGCCCGCCGGCGGCGGCCACGAGCTCGGCGGGTGCGCTCTGGCCCAGCGCGGCGATCTCCCCCGGACCCGTGGCGCTCGCCAGGGCCTGTGCCAGCGGCGCAGCCCGGGAGGCCACGGCCATGATCACCTCCCGCTCGGTGCCCGGAAAGGCCCAGCGGTCAAGCAGCTCTGCCAGCTGGCCACCTGGAACTTCACGCACCGCCAGTCCCAGCACCAGCAGATCGCTCCGGCCGCGCTCGCCGAGCAGCCCGAGGGCGATCCGCGCTTTCGCGGGCTCGCGCAGTCCGAAGTGCGGATCGAGCGCCACGTCGAGTTCCCACCCGTGCAGCGCCAGCAGGGCGGCCACCGGATCCGCCTCGCGGGCCAGCAGCCGCAGCTCAGCCCCGATCCGGGCCCCGCTCACCGACACCAGCGCGCCGTCCCCGGCGGCCCCGCTGGCCAGTGCCGCGGTGCCGGAATCGGGACTGAAGCCCAGGCGTGACGCGTAGCGCACCAGGCGCAGCAGCCGCGTGGGATCGTCGCGGAAGCTCCGCTCGTGCAGCACCCGCAGCACCCCGCCCGCCAGATCGCCGAGCGCGTGGGGTACGGCGACGAGCCCGCCGGCTCCCTCCCCGCCCAAGACGAGCGCGATCGCGTTGATGGTGAAATCGCGCCGTCTCAGGTCCTCTGGCAGCGGCGCGGGCTCGACCTCAGGCAGGGCGCCCGGATGCGGGTAGCGCTCGCGGCGCGAGCCGGCCAGGTCCACGGTCGTCTCGCGCAGGGCAACGGTCGCGGTTCCGAAGCGGGGATGGATCCGGGGGGAGGCGACCAGGCGCCGCGCCACTGCAGCAGCGTCGCCCTCCACGACCAGATCGAGCTCGTGCGGCTCGCGCCCGAGCAACAGGTCACGGACCGCCCCGCCGACCAGGTGGACGCGCGGGTCCTCCCCCAGGAGCTCAAGCAGCTCACGGGCCGCCGGCAGCGCGTGCAGCCGGCGCAGCAGCTCGGGCGGCGAGGGAACGTCCATCCCCTGAGATCTTCCCGCCTGCGCAGGCAACCGGGGTCTTCGATCAGGCCACTAGCATGGCCGCCATGCCGAGAACCCGTTCGCGGCGCCTGCCGCGCTGGAGCCTCGGTGCCGCCGTGCTGGCGCTGATCGCAGCGGGCGTGGCGGCGTTCGTGCTGCTCCATGCGCCCGGCGACGTGTCCCACCCGGGCCTGTCCTTCACCACCCCCACCACCAAGCCGCCCCCCCGGCCGGTGGTGAGGACCTTCGAGTGGCCCCGCTACGGCTTCGACGCCGCCCGGACGCGCTTCTTCGGCGCTGCCCACGGCCTCGCCCCGCCGCTGCGGGTGGGCTGGAGCTTCAACGACCGGGCGCTGCTGGAGTTTCCCCCGGTGATCTACGGCAACACGCTCTTCCTGGTCGACGACAACGGCTCGGCCAAGGCGATCGACAAGCACACCGGCCGGATGCTCTGGCAGCGTCAGGTCGGCACGCTCGCCGCCGCCTCGCCGGCGCTCGGGGTGCCGCAGGGGCTGGTGTACTTTCCCCTGCTCTCCACCAACCGGAACGCAGGCCAGAATCCCGGCCACGGCCGGTTCGTCGCCCTGTCGATGAAGGACGGCCGCGTGCGGTGGTCGCGGCCGATTCCCGCCGGCACCGAATCCTCGCCCATCGCTTGGGGCCGAGCGGTCTACTTCGGAGACCAGAGCGGCACGGTGTACGCCCTGCGGGCCCGTGACGGGCACCGTCTGTGGACCTACCACGCCAGCGCCGCGGTCAAGGGTGGGCCGGCCTTCAGCAACGGGATCCTGTACTTCGGCGACTACGCCGGGCGCGCCTATGCGCTCAACTCCACCACGGGGCGCGAGGTGTGGGCGGTCAGCACCGCCGGCGCCCGCTTGGGCTTCGGCTCGGGCGAATTTTATGCCACCCCGGCGGTCGCCTACGGGCGGGTCTACCTCGGCAACACCGACGGCCGCGTGTACTCCTTCGCCGCCCGCACCGGCCAGCTGGCGTGGGCCACCGGCACCGGTGCCTACGTCTACTCCTCCGCGGCCGTGGCCAATCCTCCCGGGATCGGGCCGACTGTCTACATAGGCTCCTACGACGGCAGCATGTACGCCTTCAATGCCCGCTCCGGGGCGGTGCGCTGGACGCACGTCGCCGGAGGCAAGATCTCCGGTGCGGGGACGATCATCGACGACGTCCTGTACTTCTCCGTCCTCGGGACGCGGACCACGCTGGGCCTCGACGTCCGCACCGGCCGGCAGGTCTTCTCGTTCCCCGACGGCGCCTTCAATCCGGTGATCGCCGACTTCGGCGCCATCTACCTCGCCGGCTACGGCACGCTCTACCAGATGCTGCCGCGGCACCCCGCCCCGCCCCCACCCGGGACCGGGCGAACGGCCCGCCAGCGCGGCAGGCGGTAACGCGCCGGGGTTTTTGATAACCTGTGTCGTCTATGCGCTGCCGTAGCGGAAGTCATTGTCAGGAGCCGGTCCTCAAGGGTCGACGGTTCTGCGCGGATCACGCTGCTGAGCTCGATCGCATGCGCGAGGAGCTCAAGGACGCCGCCGCCGCCCGCATCGGGCGGGGGCGCCCCAAGCGTTCGTCCACCTGCTGCCGTCCCGGCTGCTACGAGCCTCGCGTCCCACCGGCCGCGTATTGCGATACGTGCGCCGCGGCGGGCTACGTGGAAGAGGCCGCCTAACCGCGGCCTTGCCAGCGCCGGGCACCTACAACTGACCCCTGCCGGTGCCGGTGGCCGTCCGTGGCCGCTTCACGGCGCCCTGCGCACCGGCACCCCGGCCGCGGCCAGCTCCCGCTTGGCCTCGGCGACGGTGTGATGGCCGTAGTGGAAGATCGAGGCGCACAGCACCGCATCGGCTCCCGCTCGCACCGCCTCGGCCAGGTGGCGCAGCTCGCCGGCGCCGCCTGAGGCGATCACCGGGACGTTCACCGCCCCCGCCATAGCGGCAGTCAGCTCCAGGTCATAGCCCGCGTTGCTGCCGTCGCGGTCCATGCTCGTCAGCAGGATCTCCCCGGCGCCGCGACCGGTGGCCTCGGCCGCCCAGGTGACGGCGTCGCGTCCGGTGGGAGTGCGGCCGCCGGCGAGGTACGCCTCCCAGCCCCCCTCCCCGCGGGCCTTGGCGTCGATCGCCAGCACCACGCACTGGGCGCCGAAGTTGCGGGCCAGCTCATCGATCAGCTCCGGCCGGGTCAAGGCCGCGGAGTTGATCGAGACCTTGTCGGCGCCGGCGTCGAGCACCGCCTGCGCGTCGGCTACCGAGCGGATCCCGCCGCCGATCGTGAACGGGATGAAGACCTCATCGGCGGTGCGACGGGCCAGCTCGACGACGGTCTCGCGCTTGTCGGAGGTGGCGGTGATGTCCAGGAACACCAGCTCGTCGGCGCCGGCCCGGTCATAGTGGGCCGAGAGCTCGACCGGATCGCCGGCATCGCGCAGGTCCAGGAAGCCGACGCCCTTGACCACGCGCCCCCCACTGACGTCCAGGCACGGGATCACCCGCTTGTAGTGCATCAGCGCCGCCGCCGGTGGTCGCGGGGGCCGTCAAGCAGCAGCTGGGCCTCCCCCACCCCGAAGCGATCCTCGTAGAGCGCCTTGCCCACGATCACGCCGGCCAGGTTGACCTGCCGCAGCCCCCGCAGCGCCTCGAGGTCCTTCAGCGACGCGACCCCCCCGGAGTAGATGAAGCTGCCGCGGACCGCGCGCGCCACCCGAGCCACGGCGGCGAGATCGGGGCCCCCTAGCATCCCGTCGCGCTCGATGCTGGAGTACACGAACCGCTGCACGCCGCGCGCGCCGAGGCGCTCGATCACCGACGTCGCCGGGATCTCGGTCTGCTCGGTCCAGCCTGAAGTCGCCAGGTGACCCCCACGGGCATCGACCGAGACGACCAGGCGATCACCGAGGCGGCTGACGGTATCGTCGAGCAGCTCCAGGTCGCGCTGCGCGGCGGTGCCGAGCACCACCCGCGCCACTCCGGCCTCCACGGCCGCCGTGACCGCCTCGCCCGAGCGCAGGCCCCCGCCGAGCTGCACCGGGACGCCCACCTCGGCAACGATCCGCCGCACGTGCTCCAGGTTGGCCGGCTCACCGGCGCGGGCGCCGTCGAGGTCGACGACGTGCAGCTTGCGCGCGCCCGCCGCGACCCAGCGGCGGGCCGCCTCCAGCGGGTCCTGGTCATAGACGGTGCGCTGGTCGAACTCGCCCCGCTCCAGGCGGACGGCCTTGCCCTCCAGGATGTCGATCGCCGGCAGCAGGATCATGCGCGCGCTGCAGCCCTGCCACCCGCCGCCGCGCCCGTGGCGGCGCGGACGCTCATCTGCACGAAGTTGGCGAGCATCCGCAGCCCGTGCCCTGAGGACTTCTCGGGGTGGAACTGGACGCCGAGCACGTGGCCACGCTGGACGATGGTGGCGAAGCGCTCGCCGTACTCGGTGGTGGCGACCACATCGCCGGGGTCCGCCGGGCGCACCGCCAGCGAATGCACGTGGTAGAAGGCACACCCTCGCGGCGGGAGCCCCTCGGTCAGCTCGCAGCGGCGCTCGAAGCGCACTTCGTTCCAGCCGATGTGGGGCACCCGCCGGCCGCCGGTGGCCAGCGGGGTCACCTCGCCGGCGATCAGGCCCAACCCCGTGCAGGGAACGAGCTCCTGGGAGGCGTCGAAGAGCAGCTGCATGCCCAGGCAGACGCCCAGCACCGGCGTCCCGCCGGCGGCCTGCTGCGCGATCAGGCTGTCCAGGCCGAGGTCGCGCAGGTTGGCCATCGCCTGCGGAAAGGCGCCGACCCCGGGGACCACGAGCCCGTCGGCGGCCTGCAGCTCGGCATGATCGCGGGTGATGGCCGCCTCGGCACCGGCGTGCTGAAGGGCCTTCTGCACGGAGCGCCGGTTGCCCATGCCGTAGTCCACGACGGCCACGCGGGGGCGCTGGGCGCTCATACCAGCGTCCCCTTGGTGCTGGGAATGCCCGGCTCGGACGGATCGACCGCGACGGCCGATCGCAGCGCGCGCGCCAGCGCCTTGAAGGCGGCCTCGATCACGTGGTGGACGTTGCCCGGGGCCTGAACGCTGAGGTGCAGCGTCAGGCGGGCGTTGGCGGCCAGGGCGCGGAAGAACTCCTCGGCCAGCTCGTGGTCGAAGTTGCCGACCGCGCCCGGAGGCAGGTCAGCCTCCCAGCGGCACAACCCGCGTCCGGAGATGTCGATGGCGCACGCCGCGCGGGCCTCGTCCATCGGCACCACGGCATGGCCATAGCGGGCGATCCCGGCCCGGTCGCCGAGGGCCCGGTCGAGCGCCTGCCCGATGCAGATCCCGACATCCTCGACAGTGTGGTGGGCGCCGGCCTCCAAATCGCCGCGGGCCCGCACTTCCAGGTCGAGCCGGCCGTGGCGGGCGAGCAGGTCAAGCATGTGGTCCAGGAACCCGACTCCAGTGAGGCGCTCGCCGGCACCGGTCCCGTCCAGGGTCAGGCTCACCTGGATCCGGGTCTCGCCGGTGCTGCGGTCGATCTCAGCGCTGCGTGGCATCTCGGTCATTGTCCCGGATGCGGGCCTCCATCGAGCGAGCGTGGAGCTCGAACCCCTCCGCCCGGGCCAGCGGGGCGGCGGCGCGGGCCAGCGGCGCGGGGTCGCTGATGCGGACCTCGCTGAAGCTGCGCAGGAAGTGCGCGGGTGACAGCCCCGAGGCGAAGCTGGCCGCGCCTCCGGTGGGCAGGATGTGGTTGGAGCCGGCGATGTAGTCGCCAAAGGCCGTCGCGGCGGCGGCGCCGACGAACAGGCAGCCGGCGTGGGTGGCGCGGGGGGCCAGCGCCTCCGCGCTCTCGCCCACCAGCTGCAGGTGCTCGGGTGCCAGCGCCTGCGCCAGTGCCAGCGCATGATCCATGTCCCTCACCTCCACCAGGCGGATCACGGCTTCGCTACGGGCCGCCGCCGCCAGCCTTCGGCCGACCTCGGCCAGGACCGCGGCGCGGTCTGAGATGCCGACCACCAGCGTGCCCGGCCCGTGCTCGGCCTGAGCGAGCAGATCGAGTGCCACCGCACCCGGATCGGCGCCCTCGCTCAGGACCAAGACCAGGTCACTGGGGCCGGCGAAGCCATCGATCCCCACGCGCCCGGATACCTGTCGCTTGGCCTCCTGGACGTACAGGTTGCCCGGCCCGACGATCACGTCGACCGCCTCGACGCTCTCGGTGCCGTAGGCCAGCGCGGCGATCGCCTGCGCGCCCCCCACCCGCAGGACCTCGTCGGCGCCGGTCAACTCGCACGCCGCCAGCACCACGGGGTCGATCTCCCCGCCGGTGGACGGCGGAGCGCACACGCTCACGTGAGCCACCCCGGCCACCCGGGCGGTGACGACGCCCATGATCACCGTGCTGGGATAGCACGCGCGGCCGCCCGGAACGTAGACGCCCGCCCGGCTCACGGGCGCGCGCCGCAGCCGCACCTGGTGATGGGCCAGCGCCACGGTGCGCTCTGCCTCCGCCCGCCATCCGTGCGCGACCGCGGCCACGTTCTCGACCGCCATCTCCAGCCCGGCACCGAGCTCGGGGGCCAGCTGCCGGAGGGCCATTGACAGGGTTTGCGGATCCACCCGCAGCGAGGCGAGCGAGACTCCGGGACAGTCGAAGCGCTCGGTGAGCGCCAGGAGCGCGGCGTCGCCTCCGGTGCGGACGGTGTCGAGTATCTCCGCCACGACGGCGGCCACCGATTCGCCCGCCGGCACGAGCGCGCGCAGCTCGGCGGCCTGCGCCACCGCATCTGCGCTGCTCCGCTGCTGGTCAAAGTCCATGCACGCGTTCCAGCAGGGCGTCGATCTGGCTCGCCTTGAGCTTGTGCGCCACCCGGTTGGCGATCAGGCGGGCCGTGCAGCTGACGATCTCCTCGCGCACCACCAGACCGTTCTCACGCAGGGTGGTGCCGGTGGCGGTGAGATCGACGATCGCCTCCGCCAGACCGGTGAGGGGCGCGAGCTCCACCGAGCCCTTGACCTCGACGATCTCGGCCTGGCGCCCGGTCGCCAGGAAGTGACGGGCCGCGATCCGCGGGTACTTGGTCGCGATCCTGACAACGCCCAGCCGCCGTAGCGCCTCCGCGGCCCGGTCCTCGCCGGCCTCGGAGGCCAGCACCATGGTGCAGAGTCCGTAGCCCAGGTCGGCGAGCTCGTAGACCTCCCGCTCGGACTGCTCCATCAGCACGTCCTTGCCGGTGATGCCGATGTCGGCGGCACCCGCCTCGACGTAGGTGGGGACGTCGGAGGGCCGCATGGTCACGATCCCCGAGCGCTCGAACAGCAGCTTGCGGTCGTTCTCGCGTACCTCCGCGGTGTCAACGCCGATGCGCTCCAGCAGGTCCAGCGTCTCGGTGAAGAGCGCGCCGCGCGGGACCGCGATCCGCAGCCCGCTCACAGCTCGCCCCGTTCCTCGCCGGTCAGCGCGATGTGCAGGCGCTCGACGTTCAGCGCGAACCCGACGGCGGGGAGCGGCCGGCCGAAGCGCCCCAGCAGCTCGTCGTAGCGCCCGCCGCTACCGATCGGAACGCCATGGGCGGGGTCGTAGACCTGGAACACGGCGCCGGTGTAGTAGCCGAGGCTCCGGACCAGGCCGAAGTCGAAGATCACCCGCTCGGCCACCTCCGGGGCGAGCAGCGCATGCAGCGCGCGCATGCCCGTGCCGGCCTGCGCCAGCGGCCCGCTCAGCCTGTCGAGCACCTCGGCCCCGCCGCGCATCCGCGGCACCCCGAGCAGGAGCTCGGTCTCGCCGGCCGGCAGCCCCAGCGCCCGCAGCTCCCGCTCCACGCCCACGAAGTCTCCGTTGACGAGCTCTTCCAGGATCAGGTCCCGTTGCGGGACGGGGACGCCCACGCTCTCCAGCAGCGCCGGGTACAGGGAGGCATCGCCCACCCCCACCCGGTAGGTCCGCAGGCCGGTGGCATCCAGGGCGGCGCACAGCACGCTCAGCGCCTCCGCGGTCCCCTCCGGTCCGGCGGCTCCGATCAGCTCGACCCCCGCCTGCAGCAGCTCCCGGGACTGGCCGCGCTGTGGTCGCACCCCACGATAGGCGTGCGCGAAGTAGCTGAAGCGCAGCGGCAGCTCGGCCTGCGCGTAGCGGGTGGCCACCAGCCGCGCGATCGGCACGGTCATATCCGAGCGCAGGACCAGCACGTTGCCCTGCTCGTCGAACATGCGGTAGGCCGGTCGCGTCGCGGTCATCCCGGCGCGGTCGAAGGTCCCCTCGTACTCCAGTGCCGGGGTGTAGACCTCGCCGTAGCCGGCCGCCTGGAAGACCGAGCGGGTGCGCTCGGTCAGCGCCCGCAGCTCCCGCATCTCGTCGGGCAGCACGTCGCGGGTGCCGCTGGGAATCCGGTGGATCATCGCCGTGAGTCTGCCGAACGATGTCTCCGAGCGCGCGTCGGGCGGTCCCGGTGCGCGCTCAGGGGTGCACGGGCACGTCGTCCACCCGCTTGATCCGGGCGCCCAGCTCGCGCAGGCGCTCGTCGATCCGCTCATAGCCGCGGTCGATCTGGCGGACGTTGCCGATCTCGGTGACGCCATCGGCGCACAGCGCGGCGATCAGCATCGCCATCCCCGCCCGGATGTCAGGCGACTCCACGCGCTCGCCGCGCAGGCGCCGGGGGCCGACGACGATCGCGCGATGGGGATCGCAGATCGTGATCGCGGCGCCCATCAGCTGCAGCTTGTCGGTGAAGAACAGCCGGTTCTCGAACATCTTCTCGTGGATGATCACCGAGCCCTCGGCCTGCGTGGCCAGCGCCAGCGCGATGCTCGTCAGATCGGCGGGAAACGCGGGCCAGGGTCCGTCCTCGACCTTGGGCGTGTAGTCCCCGGCGTCGTTGCGGACGATCAGGTGCTGATTTCCCGGAACGATCACGTCGGCCCCGCGCAGCTCGCTGCGCAGCCCCAGGCGCTCGAACACCAGGCGGATCATCCGCAGGTCTCCGGGCACCGTGTCCTTGATCACGAGCTCCCCGCCGGTGACGCCGGCCAGGGCCATGAACGAGCCGATCTCGATGTGGTCCGGGGCGATCGTATGCGTGCACCCCCGCAGGCTGGTGGTGCCGTGCACGGTCATCACGTTGGAGCCGATGCCGTCGATCTGCGCGCCCATCGCCACCAGCATCCGCGCCAGGTCCTGGACGTGGGGCTCGGAGGCGGCATTGCGGATCACCGTCGGCCCGCGCGTCAGCGCGGCGGCCATCAGCGCATTCTCGGTGGCCATCACCGAGGGCTCGTCCATCAGGAAGTCGCAGGGCCGCAGACCTGCCGGTGGGGCCTCGATGTGAATGTCGCGGCCGTGCTCGATGCTCGCTCCCAGGGCGCGGAACGCGTCGAGGTGGGGATCGAGGCGCCGGCGACCGATCACGTCGCCCCCGGGAGGGGGCATCACCGCCCGCCCGAAGCGCGCCAGCAGCGGTCCGGCCAGCAAGAAGGAGGCGCGGATCCGCTCGGCGAGGTCACGATCGACCTGCTGGCTGTCGACCGAGCCGGCGTTGATCGAGACCTCGCTCGGCCCCCGCCACTGCACGGTGGCGCCGAGGGACTCCAGCAGCAGCGTCATCGCCACCACGTCGTTGATGTTCGGGACGTTGCGGAGGATCACCTGGTCGGCGGTGAGCAGGCAGGCGGCGAGGATCGGCAGCGCGCCGTTCTTGTTTCCGGCAGGGACGATCGTGCCGGACAGCGGCACGCCGCCTTCGATTACGAACTTCTCCATCGGGATCGATTGCGCCGTTGTTGGGGGCCCCGAGCGCTCAGCTAGGGTAACAGCCATGCTGGCACGCTATTCGCGCCAGGAGGCCTGGGACCTCCTCTGCGAGTGGACGGAATCGCCGTCGCTGCGCCGGCACATGCTGGCGGTGGAGGCGGCGATGCGGGCCTACGCCCCACGGTTTCACGGGAACGTCGAGCTGTGGGGACTGACCGGGCTGCTGCATGACCTCGACTACGAGCGCTACCCGGACCTGGGAACGGGTCACCCGCGCGTGGCCGTGCGTCAGCTGGAGGAGCGGGGCTACCCGCCGGAGCTGGTGCGTGCGGTCGCCTCGCACGCCGACTTCATGGGCGTGGCTCGGCAGAGCCCCATGGAGAAGGCGCTCTACGCGGTCGACGAGCTCTGCGGGTTCGTGCAGGCCGTGGCCTACGTGCGCCCCGAGGGGCTGGTGGGGATGACGCCGAAGTCGGTCAAGAAGAAGCTGAAGCAGCCGAGCTTCGCCGCCGCGGTGGGGCGCGAGGAGCTCCGGGCCGGCGCGGAGGCTCTCGGCGTCGACTTCGACGAGCATCTGCAGACGGTGATCGCTGCCCTGCAAGCAAAATTGCAGGAAAACGGACCTTTCCGTCCGGCCCCGTCCGTAGGGTGACGAAAATATGTTCCAGTCTTCAGCCAAGCGCCTGCAGGCCCTGCTCAGCCGGGTCGACGACATCCTCGCCGACCATCCCCAGGAGACGCGCCCGCCCGCCGTCGAGCCTCGCCACGAGCATCGCCCCGAGCCGCGGGCGCACCCACACCGCCGGCACCTGCGCTGGGAGCGAGCCCGCCGGCCCGGATCGGTGCCCGCGGCGCCGGCCCACTGCATCTCGCCGGTGCGCACCGCCCGCGGCGCCGGTCAGCGGGCCAGCTCGGCTCGTTGAGCCACCTCTGGGCCGATGGCCGAATGGAGCTACTCGCCCATTGGTAATCTCGTGTCATGTCGGACTCGGGAGACCGTTTGGTTGCGGACACTCCGGCGCGCATCGAAAGGCATGGTGGCCACCCCGTGATCGCGACTGACGCACCGATGCAGCCCCTGACCGTTGAGGACGTGCGCGCGGCGATCGATGGCGTGCGTCGGTGATCGCTCCAGACTCGAGCGTCACAATTGTGCGCCGCGCCGTGGCATGTGCGCACGGGGCGGCGGCCGGCGCGAGACCCGGCCGCGATGCGCCGAGCGATGTGACCATCCGCCGGTCGGCGTGGCCGCTCACGGGTACAAGTGCGCGACGGCCGAGCACCCTGACCGCGGCCGCGCGTTCTTGCTCCTCTGGGGCGTCCTCAGCGTCACACGCCTCTGGAAGGTCTGCTCGTCGTGCACTTCTATCCCCGCGCATCCAGCCGGAGCCCCGCCTGGCCCGCGGCGCCCCACGGTTCTCCTGAGAGCCGACCGCGTCGCCGCGTGATGCGGGGAGATACCCCCCTCCTCTCCAACCCGATCTCCAACCCCTCGGATCGGTGCACACCGAGGAGTAGCATCTGAGTTGTGCTTGCTGTCGGTCTGGTCTTGGTGGTGTTGGCCTTGGTGCTCGTGCTGGTGGAGGCCCATCTCAGCACCGGCGGCCTGATCGCGATCTCCGCGGTATTGGCCCTCGTCACCGGTGTGACACTGCTGCTGATCGGCGCGGGGGTGGGAGCGCTGGGCGCCGTTGCCGCGGCGGGTGCCCTGTTGGCGGTATCCGTCGTCGGATTGCTGGCCGCCGGACGCAGCCTGCTGAGCGTCCGCTCGCAGCGACCCCGGTCGGGAGTCGAGGGCATGGTCGGTCACATGGGCGTCGTTCGCAGGGGCGGCGCCGCGGCAAAGGTCTTCGTCGACGGCGGACTGTGGCGGGCTCAGCCGGGCCCGCTCGAGGAGGAAGACACGCTGCACGCCGGCGACCGCGTGGCGATCGAGCGTGTCACCGGCTTGACGTTGCGGGTGCGCAGGGCCGAAGAATGGGAGCTGAACTCATGGTCGTGACCGTTGTCTTGGGCGTTCTGGTGGCGCTGCTGTTCCTCGGGCTGGCGCTGGCGAGCGCCTCGGTGAGGGTGCTGCGCGAGTACGAACGCGGTGTCGTCTTTCGTCTCGGTCGCCTGGGTGCGCTCAAGGGACCCGGTGTCGTCCTCCTGATCCCGTTCGTGGATCGGCTTGAGCGCGTGAGCCTGCGCACGGTGACCCTGCAGATCCCGCCTCAGGAGGTGATCACGCGTGACAACGTGCCCGCCCGCGTAACCGCCGTCGCCTACTTCCGCGTGATCGACCCAAACAAGTCGATCGTCGAGATTCAGGATGTGCTCTCCGCAACCTCGCAGATCGCCCAGACGACGCTCCGCTCCGTCCTGGGCAAGGCAGAGCTGGACACGCTGCTCTCGGAGCGCGAGCAGCTGAACGAGGACCTCCAGCACATCATCGATGACCAGACCGAGCCGTGGGGCATCAAGGTGACGACGGTCGAGATCAAGGACGTGGAGATCCCGTCGAGCATGCAGCACGCGATGGCGCGCCAAGCGGAAGCCGAACGCGAGCGGCGGGCCAAGATCATCGACGCCGAAGGGGAGTTCCAGGCGGCGGCCAAGCTGCTGGAGGCCGCGAACCTGATCAGCCGCAACCCGGTGACGATCCAGCTGCGCTACCTGCAGACGCTGCGCGAGATCGGTGGTAACGAGAACTCCACGATCGTCTTCCCGTTTCCGCTGGACCTGGTGCAGCCCCTGTTGAGCTCGGTCAAGAACGGCGCGACCGACGCCGACGCGGATACGCCTGGATCAGACCAGCTGACACCGCCGGTCGTGCCCCAGGCCGATCAGCTAGCGCCGGCGGCCGCCTCGCACGAGCTGGGGGCGGGGATGGCCCCTCCGCCCCAGGCGGCGGCCGAAATCACCACGGAGGAGCCAGCAGCTGAGCCGCCACCACCCCGGACGGCTCCCCGCTGACGTTGCCACGGCCGCTGCCGACGAGTCCGAAGGCGACGGCGAGGAAGGTCCCGATCCCCAGGATCAGGCAGACCAGAAGCAGCACGAACGCTTGCGGGTTGGCGCGCAGGAAGCGGCGAAGATCGCCCACGCCCGACATGGTCGCAGGCGCGGGGCCGCGTCGCGGCATGCCAACGAGAGAGGACCCCGCTGCCTCGTCCTGCGAGACAGCGGGGTCCGATGCAGAAACCGGCGGCGACCTACTCTCCCAGGCCCTTGCGGGCCAAGTACCATCGGCGCTGAGGGGCTTAACTGCTCTGTTCGGAATGGGAAGAGGTGTTTCCCCCTCGCCATAGCCACCGGAAACGGGTGGAGACCGCCTCTCGCGGGCCTTCAAAACTACACAGCGCCAATGCACGGATATCAAATATCCGTCAAGCCCTCGACCCATTAGTACCGGTCTCCTACAGGTGTTACCACCCTTCCAGATCCGGCCTATCAACCTGGTGGTCTACCAGGGGTCTTACTCCCTCAATGGGGATGGGAGAGCTCATCTCAAGGCCGGCTTCCCGCTTAGATGCTTTCAGCGGTTATCCGATCCGCACGTAGCTAACCTGCGATGCCCTTGGCAGGACAACAGATACACCAGAGGTGCGTTCATCCCGGTCCTCTCGTACTAGGGACGAATCCTTTCAACTCTCCAACGCCCACGGCAGATAGGGACCGAACTGTCTCACGACGTTCTGAACCCAGCTCGCGTACCGCTTTAATGGGCGAACAGCCCAACCCTTGGGACCTACTTCAGCCCCAGGATGCGACGAGCCGACATCGAGGTGCCAAACCGGGCCGTCGATGTGGACTCTTGGGCCCGATAAGCCTGTTATCCCCGGAGTACCTTTTGTCCGTTGAGCGACGGCGCTTCCACTTGCTACCGCCGGATCACTAAGGCCTGCTTTCGCACCTGCTCGACCTGTCGGTCTCGCAGTCAAGCTCCCTTGCTGCCTTTACACTCTACGCACGATTTCCGACCGTGCTGAGGGAACCTTTGCGCGCCTCCGTTACATTTTGGGAGGCGACCGCCCCAGTCAAACTACCCACCTGTCACTGTCCAGCGCCCGGATTCACGGAGCACTGTTAGAGATCCAATACACCAAGGGTGGTATCTCAAGGTTGGCTCCACGCCAGCCGCAGCCGGCGCTTCCTAGCCTCCCACCTATCCTGAGCGAAATGCATCGAACCTCAATACCAAGTTGTAGTAAAGGTTCACGGGGTCTTTCCGTCTAGCCGCGGGTACTCGGCATCTTCACCGAGACTGCAATTTCACCGAGCCCCTCGTTGAGACAGCGTTCAAGTCGTTACGCCATTCGTGCAGGTCGGAACTTACCCGACAAGGAATTTCGCTACCTTAGGACCGTTATAGTTACGGCCGCCGTTTACCGGGGCTTAGTTTCGCTGCTTCGAGCCAGATGGCCCTAACACCTCCACGTAACCTTCCGGCACCGGGCAGGCGTCAGCCCCTATACGTCGTCTTACGACTTAGCAGAGACCTGTGTTTTTGGTAAACAGTCGCTTGAACCTATTCACTGCGGCCCGCTCGGGCTCCACTCGCGAAGAGCTTCACCCTACTGGGGCGCCCCTTATCCCGAAGTTACGGGGCGATTTTGCCGAGTTCCTTAACGAGGGTTATCTCGATCACCTTAGTGTTCTCCACTTGCCCACCTGTGTCGGTTTTGGTACAGGCACGCGCTTCCTCCCTAGAGGCTTTTCTTGGAGGCATGGCTTGCGGGACTCGCCGGCTTAGAGCCAGCTGGCATCGCACCTCGGGTTATGCGGCTCCGGATTTGCCTAGAGCCACCCCTACATGCTTACCCCAGGACAACCATCGCCTGGGATCCCATAGCCTTCCTCGTCCCCCCATCGGTCAAACGGAAGCGACGTGGTACGGGAATATCAACCCGTTGGCCATCGACTACGCCTTTCGGCCTCGCCTTAGGTCCTGACTAACCCTGAGCAGACGAACTTTACTCAGGAAACCTTGGGCAATCGGTGGAGGGGATTCTCACCCCTCTTTCGTTACTCATGCCGGCATTCTCACTTCCGGAGCCTCCACGGCTGGCTTACGCCGCCGCTTCGCTGGCGCCGGAACGCTCTCCTACCGCGCGATCGGCCCAAAAGCCTCACGCACCCGCAGCTTCGGTGACTAGCTTGAGCCCCGTTACATTGTCCGCGCTCGAACACTTGACCAGTGAGCTGTTACGCACTCTTTCAAGGGTGGCTGCCTCTAAGCCAACCTCCTGGTTGTCTGTGCATTCAAACATCGTTTACCACTTAGCTAGCACTTGGGGACCTTAGCTGGCGGTCTGGGCTGTTTCCCTCTTGACGCTGAAGTTTATCCCCCAGCAACTGACTCCCGGAGTAACCGTGACGGTCTTCGGAGTTTGCCTGAATTCGGTAACCTGGTAGGGCCCCTAGTCCAAACAGTGCTCTACGGCCGCCACGGAATTTATCCGAGGCTATACCTAAATATATTTCGGAGAGAACCAGATATCACTGAGCTTGATTAGCCTTTCACTCCGACCCACAGGTCATCCGCCCAGTTTTCAACCTAGGTCGGTTCGGTCTTCCACGAGGTCTTACCCCCGCTTCAACCTGCCCATGGGTAGCTCGCTCAGCTTCGGGTCTACCGCCTACGACTATGTCGCCCTGTTCGGACTCGCTTTCGCTGTGGCTCCGCTCATCGCTTAACCTTGCCGCAGACGAGTAACTCGCCGGCTCGTTATGCAAAAAGCACGCGGTCACGGCACGATGCCGCTCCCACCGCTTGTAGGCAAATGGTTTCAGGTACTATTTCACTCCCCTTCCGGGGTACTTTTCACCTTTCCCTCACGGTACTAGTCCGCTATCGGTCACCAAGGAGTACTTAGCCTTGGAGGGTGGTCCCCCCAGGTTCAATCCGCGTTTCACGGGCGCGGACCTACTCAGGAACGCCTGCGGAAGGCGACACGATTTCGTCTACGGGACGGTTGCCCTCTGTGGTGCGTGGTTCCACACGCTTCGACTATCGTGCTGCTTTGTAACTTCCGCCGGATCGGCCACGACCCGGACCAGGCGCCCTACAACCCCCGACATGCAACGCGTGGCCGCTTACACACGCCGGGTTTGGGCTCTTTCCCTTTTCGCTCGCCACTACTCAGGGAGTCTCGGTTGATTTCCTTTCCTCGGGGTACTGAGATGTTTCACTTCCCCCGCTTGCCTTCCACGTGCCTATGTGTTCAGCACGGGATAACGCCGCATTACCGGCGCTGGGTTTCCCCATTCGGGAATCCGCGGGTCACTGGCTATTCAGCGCCTCACCGCGGCTTTTCGCAGCCGTTCACGCCCTTCATCGACTCTTGGTGCCAAGGCATCCACCATTTGCCCTTATTATCTTGACGGTGATCTGAGAGGAGGCCATTGGCTTCCTCTCGGTGATACCCGTTTATTGGCTACTGTGCAGTTTTCAAGGTCCGCAAAGAGGCGTGACCACCGCCGCGGAGCCGGGAAACGAGTCCCCGGTTCCCCGGCGGCAGACCGGTCTCTCAAAACTCAACAGCATGCGGATGCCCTGCGGGTCTGGTGACTCGCGGCGGGCGTCCGACCAGGTCCGGTCGACATGTCTAGTGGCCGTCGCGCGTGAGGACGCATCGTGTGCTCCGTGAGGAGCGGCCGATGAGCCGCACGGCGTACGGTGCCCTCCGGTTGAGGAGAGCTCCCTAGAAAGGAGGTGATCCAGCCGCAGCTTCCGCTACGGCTACCTTGTTACGACTTCACCCCAGTCACGAGCCCCACCTTCGACGGCTCCCTCCCAAGAGGGTTAGGCCACCGGCTTCGGGTGTTGCTCACTCCCGTGGTGTGACGGGCGGTGTGTACAAGGCCCGGGAACGTATTCACCGCGGCAATGCTGATCCGCGATTACTAGCAACTCCGCCTTCATGCAGGCGAGTTTCAGCCTGCAATCCGAACCGAGACGCGCTTTGAGGGATTCGCTCCACCTCGCGGTCTTGCAGCCCTCTGTACGCGCCAATGTAGCACGTTTGTAGCCCTGGACATAAGGGGCATGATGACTTGACGTCATCCCCACCTTCCTCCGGTTTGTCACCGGCAGTCTCGCATGAGTCCCCAACTTAATGCTGGCAACATGCGACGGGGGTTGCGCTCGTTGCGGGACTTAACCCAACATCTCACGACACGAGCTGACGACAGCCATGCACCACCTGTGATCCTGCTCCGAAGAGAAGCCGTGTTTCCACGGCGGTCAGGAACATGTCAAGCCCAGGTAAGGTTCTTCGCGTTGCGTCGAATTAAACCACATGCTCCGCTGCTTGTGCGGGCCCCCGTCAATTCCTTTGAGTTTTAGCCTTGCGGCCGTACTCCCCAGGCGGGGCACTTAATGCGTTAGCTTCGGCACGGGGGGAGTCGACACCCCCCACACCTAGTGCCCATCGTTTACGGCGTGGACTACCAGGGTATCTAATCCTGTTTGCTCCCCACGCTTTCGCGTCTCAGCGTCAGTCCCGTCCCAGCGAGCTGCCTTCGCCATTGGTGTTCCTCCTGATATCTGCGCATTTCACCGCTACACCAGGAATTCCACTCGCCTCTTCCGGACTCGAGCCCGACAGTATCCACCGGCATTCCAGGGTTGAGCCCTGGACTTTCACAGCGGACTTATCGGGCCGCCTACACGCTCTTTACGCCCAATGATTCCGGACAACGCTTGCCCCCTACGTATTACCGCGGCTGCTGGCACGTAGTTAGCCGGTGCTTCTTGTGAAGGTACCGTCACTCCAGCCGGCTATTCACCGGCGAAGCTTCGTCCCAACTGAAAGGGGTTTACAACCCGAAAGCCGTCTTCCCCCACGCGGCGTTGCTGCGTCACGCTTTCGCGCATTGCGCAAGATTCCCCACTGCTGCCTCCCGTAGGAGTCTGGGCCGTGTCTCAGTCCCAGTGTGGCTGATCGTCCTCTCAGACCAGCTACCCATCGTAGCCTTGGTGAGCCGTTACCTCACCAACAAGCTAATGGGCCGCGGGCCCATCCCGATGCGGAGGCCGAAGCTTCCTTTCCCCAGCGGCCTTATGGCCGGAGGACACATACGGTATTAGCCCGAGTTTCCTCGGGTTGTCCCGATCATCAGGGTAGGTTACCCACGTGTTACTCACCCGTTCGCGGCTCTGCCCCGGGCCGAAGCCCGGTTCGTCGCTCCACTTGCATGTGTTAGGCACGCCGCCAGCGTTCGTCCTGAGCCAGGATCAAACTCTCCGTGAAGAACTGCTCGGTGGTCGGTTGTAGCCGCCCACCGCTCACAAAGAGTCGTCAGAGCACTACACCCGCAGCCCCAACGGGCGACGGGAAACTCCGGGCCTGCCCTTGGCAGGATCAGGCCCTTGCGTCAACCTGATTGGAGCCCATATACACAGAGGGCTCCGGGACGCAAGACGGGGTCAATCTTGGCACCGTCGTACCACGTATCCCGCAGAGCGGGGCACGAAGTTCGACGGCGTCGAACCTGGACACACTCCTCGACCAAGGTTCTCGGTCGAAGGGTGCGCATGCTGTTGAGTTTTCAAAGACCGTCGCACCTCATCAGAAGGATCACCTTCTCAGGGGGCCTTCGGAAGCCGGGACTCGGGTTCCGAAGCGGACCGGAGAGTATAGCGCCGGTTTAGGAGAGGAGGAAAGCCTCTTCTCAGGCCGGGCTGCTCTTCGACCACGGTCGCTCCCGAGGGATTGACCGCGTCCAGCAGTATAGGGCGGGGCGATGCCCATGCCTGGGCCGCTCAGGACGAAGCTATGCGGACGCGGGCAAAGCGGCGCCGGCCCAGCTGCAGGACCCGCCCGTCCACCTCCGTGGCCGGGCGATCGAGCACTCCCGGCTCCAGCGCCTGCCCGTCGAGCCTCACGCCCCCGCCCGCGAGCGCGCGCCGGGCCTCAGAGGTGGAGACGCCGAACGCCGCGGCCAGCAGCGCCGGCAGGTGCACCGGCTGGGGCCCGTTCTGCGGGGCCTCCACGCTCCAGAGCACCTCGGGCAGGTCAACCGGCGCCTCGTGCCGGACGTGGACGCGATCGAACTCCTGCTCGGCGGTGGCCGCGGCCCCCGGGTCGTGGAACCTGGCGACCAGCGAGCGCGCCAGCGCCCGCTTTGCATCCCGCGGGGAAGCAACGCTCGGCGGCTGCTCGCCCAGCAGCAGCGAGTACCAGGCGGACAACGAGGAGTCGGGAATGCTGAGCGTCTTGCCGTAGATCTCCTGCGGGGATTCGGTTACCCCGATGTAGTTCCGCAAGGACTTGGACATCTTGCGCTCCCCGTCGGTGCCGGTCAGCAGCGGTACCGTCAGGACCACCTGCTCAGGCTGGCCGGAGGCGCGCTGGATGTCCCTGGCCAGCAGCAGGTTGAACTTCTGGTCGGTTCCCCCGAGCTCCACGTCGGCCTGCACCGCGACCGAGTCATAGCCCTGCAACAGGGGGTAGAGCAGCTCCAGGATCGAGATCGGGCTGCCCCCCCGGAAGCGCTTGGCGAAGTCGTCGCGTTCGAGCAGCTGGGCCACGGTGGCGGTGCGCAGCAGCGAGAAAAGCTGCTCCATCGGCATGTCCAGCCACCGGCTGTTGTGGAGGACCTCCAGCCGCTCGGAGCTCAGCACCCTCAGCGCCTGCTCCTGGAAGGTGCGCGCGTTGGCCTGGATCTGCGCCGGCTCCAGCACCGGTCGGGTAGCCGAACGGCCGCTGGGGTCCCCGACGCGGGCGGTGTAGTCCCCGACGATCAGCACGACGGTGTGGCCGAGGTCCTGGAACTCACGGAGCTTCTGCAGCACCACCGTGAAGCCGAGGTGGATGTCGGGTGCGGTGGGATCGATTCCGAGCTTCACCCGCAGCGGGCGAGCGAGCGAGAGCTTTGCCTCCAGGGCGCCCTCGGGGAGGCAGTCGACCGCGTTGCGCGCCAGCCAGGCCGCCGCCCGGGCGGGGCTGCGCGGGCTCTGCGCGCAATTCCCGGGGGCGTCTGAGGCCATCCTGACCAATGCTAGACTCCCGCTCGCAGCGAGGGCCTTCGTCCCTGCCGTCGGACGTCGAGGCTCTCCCAGTGCACCCGTAGCCCCAGTGGCGGCCCTCAGCCGAGAGGATCATCCTCGGATCGCATGAGCGACGACGATCACATTCCCGCAACCGACGGGGAGCCGGCTCCCCTGGCCTTTGCCCCTCCGCCGCGCCGCTGGCGGGGAAAATCTGAGGGCGAGCGGTCGCCGCGGCCCCGGGTCCGCAAGCTGCGCCTGATCCTGATCCTCGTGGGACTCGGCGCCTTGGCGGCCGTCTCGACCGTGTTCGGGATGATGATGGCCGTCGCCTCGGACCTGCCACAGCTGGAGAACAAGCAGCAGTACAAGAAGGAGGCCAACTCCTTCCTCTACGACGACCACTGGCGCCCGATCGGGATCTTCTCGCCGCCCAACAACGTGGTCATCGACCAGATAACCGGCGGCAAGCAGGAAATATCTTCATCGATGCAGGACGCGATCGTCGCGATCGAGGACCGGCGCTTCTTCAGCAGTCCCGGGGTCGACATCCGCGGCATCGCGCGGGCCTTCGTCGCCGACGTCGGCGGGGGCTCCCGGCAGGGGGCATCGACGATCGCCCAGCAGTTCGTCAAGAACGCGCTCTCCGAGCAGAACAACCGCACGATCCTGGAGAAGCTCCGCGAGGCCGCGCTCGCCTACCACCTGACCCGCAAGTGGAGCAAGCCGAAGATCCTGCAGGAGTACCTCAACTCGATCTACTTCGGCAACGGCGCCTACGGGGTGGAATCGGCGGCCCGGGTGTACTTCGGCAAGAAGTACGGCTTCGACGCCACGGTCGCCTCCGACCAGGCCGGCCAGTCGCCTTCGGGCTGCGGTGACGCCACCGCGACCATCAGGCGCCCGAAGTGCGCCTCGCTGCTGGCCCCCTGGGACGCCGCGCTGCTGGCGGGGATGGTGGCCTCGCCCACGGCGTTCGATCCCGTCGCTCACCCCCGAGCCGCCCGGGATCGGCGCAACCTGGTGCTGCACAACATGTCTGAGCAGCACTACATCACCCGCCAGCAGTACGCCCAGGGGATCGCGACGCCGCTGCCGAGCGCGCGGGACATCCAGCAGCCCAGCGAGCCGACTACGGCGCCGTACTTCACGAGCTGGCTGCGCCCCCAGATCCTCGGGGCCATGGGTCTCGGCCGCGGAGTCCCCGCGAACGTGGCCGAGTACCGCGCCTACTACGGGGGGCTGCAGATCCGCACCTCGCTGGACCTGGAGATGCAGAAGGCCGCCGAGCACGCGGTGAGCGCCGAGCTGCCGTCCGGATCGGGGCTCCCGAGCGCCTCCCTGGTGGCGATCGACAACCACACCGGTGAGGTGCGGGCGATGGTCGGAGGACCGATCGTGGGCGGTCAGGAGGACTACAGCCACCACCCGTTCAACCTCGCCACCGAGGGCCAGCGCCAACCGGGCTCGTCGTTCAAGCCCTTCACGCTCGCGGTGGCTCTGGAGTCGGGCAGGTACTCGGCCGACTCGGTGATCAACTCCGCGCCGCAGAACTTGATCGTGCCCAACAGCCGCGGCCAGGAGCACTTCATCGTGCACAACTTCGGCAACACCTACTCGGGTCCGATCTCGCTGGCCAACGCCACCGCGATCTCCGACAACTCGGTCTTCGCCCAGGTGGGGATCGACGTGGGCCCGCACAGGATCGCCCGGATGGCGAGGCGGATGGGGATTCGCACACCGGTCTCCAGCAACCCGGCGATGATCCTGGGCGGCCTGCGAGAGGGTGTCACGCCCCTTGACATGGCCCACGCCTACGAGACATTCGCCACCGGCGGCAACCGGGTCTACAACCCACAGCTGGGCGCGCCCGACAGGGGCCCGACCGGTATCGCCGAGATCCACTGCTACGTCGTGGCCTGCGACGGCTCCCGGGACATCACCGACAACCCCACCCTGCAGCGGATCCTTCCGCCTGAGATCGCCCAGCGGGTTCACGACCTGCTCGCCGGCGTGGTCCAGAACGGCACCGGCACGCAGGCGGCCATCTCCGGAGTCGACGTTGTCGGCAAGACCGGCACCACCACCAACTACGGTGACGCCTGGTTTGTGGGCTGGACACCGCAGATGACCACCGCCGTGTGGGTCGGGTTCCCAACCAAGCTGATCTCCATGGCCACCGCCTTCAACGGGGGCCCGGTGGAGGGCGGAACCTATCCCGCCATCATCTGGCAGAGCTTCATGACCCAGGCGCTGCAGATCCTGGCCACCGAGAAGAGCCAGAGCGCCACCAAGGGCAGCAGTGGCAGCGCCACCACGGCCACGACCACCACCGACTCGGCCAGCAGCTCAGGATCCTCGGCCGGCCCCCCGCCGAGCACAGGGTCCGGTAGCGGGTCCTCGAGTGGGGCGGGTGGATCCGCGGGCTCCGGCAGCGGGTCTGGCGCGGGTGGGGGCGGCACGGGCGCTGGCAGCCCGGGCGGCGGTGGCACGCCCGCGGGCGGCGGCACCGGCGGTGGGGGTGGCACGCCCACGGGCGGCGGCACCGGCGGCGGTGGTGGCACCGCCGGAGCTGGCGCCACCGGCGGCGCCGGCGGTGGGGGTGGCACGCCCGCAGGCGGTGGTGGTGGTGGAGGTGGCACCCCCGCAGGCGGCGGGGCCGGCACCGGCGGCGGTGGTGGCGCCGCCGGAGCTGGCGCCACCGGCGGCGCGGGAATCGGCGGTCACTAGCTAGCTAGCCCGGAACGTGCAGTAAGCGTCTGAATGTGACCTTGAACCTGCGGCGGGGGGTCACTGACGAGGTGACGGGTCGGTTGGGGTGGTGTTCGGCCGCCTGGGACGAGTCGGGAGCCCGCCGCTGGGTTCGGTGAGGTCGTTTGTGGGCAGGGGTCTTCGGGGCCTGTGCGCCCGGGGGTTCGGCTGGGGTTGAGGTGCGCCCGCCGGAGCGGGTCAGCAGGTGGCTGGTGTGAGCGTTTTGAGCTTCTGGAACGCGGCGAGCAGATCCTCGGCCCACGGCCACGTGTCTTGGAGGTGAAGCTTGCCGCGGCGGCCGGAGAACGCGAGCCGCCCCGCGACGTGCAGCAGCCTGTATCGCAGGCGTTTCGGTTCGGCTTTGGCGAGCTCGCCGTCGAGGAGGAGTGCTTGGGTCCAGACGAGCAGGTCGTGCGCGAGTCCGACGATCTCCAACCACACCTCGTTGAGCGCGAACTTCTTAAACGGGAACTTGGCCAGGCCGGTGTCCTTGTCGTCGCGGATGCGGTCCTCGACGTGCGCGTGCTGGCGATGGCGGCACTCGATGATCGCGATCGTCTCGTCGGGCTGGTCGGTGAGGATCGCTTGGAAGCGGTAGCCGTCATGGTCGGTGAACGACAACTGCGCGCCGGGGTGCGGGCGCTCACGCCGGATGATCAGCCGGGTCTGCTCGGGCCAGCAGGACAGATCAACCCGGTCGGTGATCTCACAGACCTCACCGTTCTCGCGCTCGGATCCGTCTTGGTCAAGCGCGGGGATCCAGGCGTCCTTGGGGGATCTGCAGGATCGCCGCGCGGACCTGCTCGGTCAGCTCATAGCCAACCGAGAACCGCAGACTCCCCTCACGGCAGTAATCGACGAACCCGTGCGTCGCACCGGCCGAATCAGCGCGCACCAGAATCTCCAGCTCGGCGATGTACTCGGGTGGGATCTGCGCCAGCGCCCGGTCGACCACCGCCTTGTGATCCTCGGCGGTGTTCGAGCCCGCGTTCCCCGGGCGCAGCACGCCACCGAGCGCCTCGCGGGTCTCATCCAGATAGGACTGCATCGGGTGAAACCCATAGCCGCCCTTGTAGTTCCCGGCCGCGCGCTCCTTCTCGGAGTGGGCGGTGATCAACGTCGCGTCGACATCGATCGTCAACCGCTCCGGCGCGCCATGCAACTCCCAGAACCGTGCCCTGGCCCGCGCATGCGCGACGCGGACGGCGTCGAGCAGCCCCGGCGTTGACGCGACCCGGTCGATCACTCGGAAGGCGGTGGAGTCAGACGCGACCGGACCGAACAACGCGTCTGATCACGC
>JAABUZ0100003022.1_pt1 | contig 26163 bp, 31 predicted proteins | sample 5562091 | NCBI WGS metagenome assembly JAABUZ01 (sample SAMN12813069, study PRJNA571459) | rock metagenome | isolation source: Antarctica rocks | place: Antarctica: Victoria Land, Linnaeus Terrace sud | collected 2015-12-21 | reverse complement strand
CGCTGTTCTTACCCAAAAACGTGCTACAATGGCGCAAGGGCGTAAAGTGGAAAATACGATGCTGAAAAATCTTTGGGCGCTCACGGTCGCCGTTCTCTTTTTCCTGCCGGGGATGAGCCGCGCACAGACATTCCAGGTGGACTTTTCCCAGTGGGCCGGACCGCCGCTGGTGAAGGACAAGTTCGGGGTTTATCAGACGCCGTTCTTTTTCAAGACCCATCCGCCGGCAGCCTGCGACATGACCGGGCTGCTTCGAGAGGCAGGTGTTCGAGACCTGCGCTATGAGATGGGCTGGGGCAAGCCGGATACCTATGCGTTTGACCAGATTTCCGGCACCCCGGCGAACCTCAAGATTGATTTCACCCGCCTGGACCCGTTCGTCACGCAGCTTATTCGGGCAGGCGTCACGCCGCTCTTTGCGATGACTTATGATCCGATGCCCCTGAAAACAGGGAGCGACTGGCAGCGCTGGAAAGACATGCCGGGCAGCCTCACCGCCTGGCAGGAAATCAACCGGCGCTATGCCTCCCATTACCGCCGTCTGGGTCTGGGAGAAGCGCGTTACGAGATGTGGAACGAGCCGGACCTGCCCGGCGACGGCGGCAAGGTCTTCTTTAACGGCGACGCCGCCGACTATGCCCGGCTGTTCGCCGCCGGGGCAGGCGGCATTCATGCCGGAGACGCCGACGCTGAGGCGGGCGGGCCGGCGGTCGCCTGGATGCCGGAGTACGCCCAGGCAGCGCTGGCTGATGGGCCGGACTTCGCCTCGATTCATGGCTACGGCAACTAACCCGCCCAGCTTGCCATCCTGCGCGGCGTGGTCAAAGATCAGCCGTCGCTGCCGCTCCTGCTGACCGAATATGCTTCTTTCAGTGATTTCGGCCTGCACAAGCCGAGCAGCCGCCATCCGGCCGCCGCGCTGTTCTTTCGGGATGTGCGCGGGCTGCTGGCGGAAACCGATGCGGCGAAAGTCTACTGGGCGCAGTGGATTGACAATGACCTGGGTATGGTCACGGACGACCTGCACCGAAAAGCGCTCTTCAATGCTTACAAATTGTATCAAACGCTGCTGCCCGTAGACCGGAACCCTGTGACCCCGGACGGCGAAAACGGCGTCGGCCTGATGGTCGCGTCCGACCCGCACACGGCAGCCGTTGTCCTTTGGAACGAAAACGCGGCGGACCGGACCGTCACAGTGGACTTCAAGAACCTGCCGTTCACGCGCGGCACCGGGCAGGTGTTTCGGATTGACGCCGCCCATGCAAGCTTTGCCGACGACGCTGCCTCAGAAAACCTGTCTGCCACTGCGTCCTGGCGTATTACGACCCAAACTGCCTGGACAGGCCGCATTCCCGCGCTGGGCGTCGTCTTTCTGCGGGCCACCGGCATGAGCGGCCGTTCTCTGCTTCGGCCCGTGCATTTGGGAACATTGGCAGGAAACCATTACTGGTACCCGAACCGCGAGGACGGCGGCTGGGCGGATTTCGATGCCCGCGCCGGGATTGCGCGTTTGGGAACGGGCGGCCGGTTAGGGAGCGCCCCGCTTCTTGGCAGCGTCATTGATAATCCTGCCCCGTGCTGGATGGTTCAGGCGGCGCGGCAGGGGGTCTTCTCGCCTCGCGGTGTGAACAGCCTGTTCGGCCTGCGGATTAACTACGGCTCGACGCGCGGCGGCTTTCGAAGAAGCGTTCTCTGGCATGACGGCTCGTACAATCCCGCCCGGACGGCGGCGCTTCCCTGGGGCGAGAAAACCACGTCTGTAGAGACGCGGCATCTGGAAAAAGCGCTTGTCACCGGGGCGGCGTTTCCAATCAACATCGCCAAAGACGCGCCGCCGGACTGGAACCACCGGATCATCCTGACGCCCATTCTTCAGGACATGGGGGCGCATTCTCAGGCGCGGCTTATCTTTCTGCCGTCCAAGTGAAACTTCCTTCCGCTACGGCACATTGACGCCGCGTGCCGCGACCCAGAGCTTGTACCAATCGGTGCGGGACAGCGCGATAGAGGCCGCAGCGGCGGCTTCTTCAATGTGCGCGGGGTTGTTGGAGCCGACCAGGGGAATGATCTTGGCCGGGTGCGCCAGCAGCCAGGCCAGTGCCAGCTGGCCCGGTGTCGCGTCGCCGTAGGCCGGACCCATCTCTCGCAGCGCGGTCAGTGTCCGGACGATGGCCGGGGAGGCGTCGGCAGGGGCTTCGCGCCGTCCCGACAACCAGCCGCCGCCGAGCGGACTGTACGCCAGCGGCGTGATGTTCAGCTCTAAGCACTGGTCTAACACGCCATCGCCGGCATTTGCTCCAGACGCCTCGCTTGTCGCCGTTCCGCCCGCCGCGCCTTCGTAAATCGGGTCCAGCCGCAGCAGGGAGATGGCGATCTGGTTGGACACAATCGGAGCGTGGAGATACTTTTGCAGAGCCAAAGTCTGGTGCGGGTAGTAGTTTGAGATGCCGACGGATTTAATCAGCCCTTCGGCCATGAGTTCATCCAGCACGGCGGCGGTTTCGGCGGGATGACTGAGAGGGTCCGGGCGGTGCAATTGGTACAAGTCTGCGTAGTCTACGCCCAGGCGGGACAGCGAGCCTTGCAGGCTTTCGCGGATATAGGACGGCGAATGCTCGTAGTAGCCCCGGCGAATGCCGACTTTGGTGGCGATGAAAATCTTTTCGCGGCTGCCGGGAACGGCCTCTAAGCAGTCTTTAAAGATGGACTCGCAGGCGGTCCCGCCGTAGATGTCGGCGTGGTCGTAGAACGTGATGCCGGCGGCAAGCGACGCTTCAAACGCGGCGATAGCTTTGCGGCGATGTTCGGGGCCGACTTCGGCAGGGTTCCAGGTTCCCGCCAGGCCCATGCACCCAAGAGCGATGCGCGAAACGGGAACTTGGTCGGGTCCCAACGGCTGTGTTGGCATGGTTGTTTGGGTTGGCATGGTCATCGTATATTTACCTATCTTTCTGTTTATGCGGCTCGCGCCAGGCTGTCCATCTGCTTGCGGACGGAGTGCAGACCATACAAGCACAGCTCAAACTCATCCGAAATCTTCTTCAGCGTTTGCGCTTCCCGGCGGTAGTCGCCGTAGTCGTGCGACGCGGCAATGGCGTAGCTGTTCTTGCCTTGCTGAACATAGTCCAGCAGATGGTCCCGCCGGGTCTGCGCCTGCAAGCGCGGCAGGCTTTCCGGGTAGACGCCTGCCCAGAAGAGCGTGAAATCACCGATATGCTTGTGGACTTCGCGTTCCCGGTTAAACGAGGTCGCGGCCAGCCGGACATCGGCATGAAGCAGCATGTCCGCGACTTCTTCCAGCGGCTTCCCCGACAGGTCTTTGATCTTGTAGACCTGCTTCATGTGCGCGAAGTCCACCAGAACGTCTGCCAAGTAGTCGGCGACATGGGACCCGTAGACGCCGAGCGTCTGCACAAAAGCGCGTTCGACGAGTGCGCCAAACAGCCGGCGCAGGGTTGGATCGGTGTTCGATAAATTCACTTCTAATGACAATGGTTTGTTCTCCTTGCAGTGCCAAATCGTAACTCTTGGCGACAGAAAAGAAGCACGTCATTGCGCTTGTGACTGCTCTGGGCGGAATGCGCCAGGCAGAGTTCTTCGGCGAAACTAGGGAGTTGTTCGGCAGGGGAAAGTGATATTCCTGCATACAGAAGACCTCACCCGGAAACAAGTTTCCACCCTCTCCTTAACAAGGAGAGGGTCGCCGAGGGACGAGGCGGGGTGAGGTTCTTACTTGTGGCCTTCAATGCGACTGCGGGACGACAATGCCGAGATGCACCAGATAAAACAGCGCGAAGCCGAGCGCAATGCGGTAGATAATGAACGGCATCGTCGTATGATTTTCGTCGCTCAAGTAGCCTAGCAGCCAGCGGACGACAATATAGGCGAAAATACCCGCGACAACCGCCGCAAAGATGTACGGCCCGGCGACAGCGCTCAAACTTGGCGTCGGGGTGTGTGGAGTGAGAACTGCCGTCCCGTGAACCGTGTCGCCGAACTGCTTGGGAAACAGCGTCTTAACCAGCTTATACAGGCCCGCCAGCGTGATCGCCGGAACCGACAGCAGGAACGAGAACCGGGCGGCTTCCTCGCGCTCCAGTCCGAGAAACAGCCCGGTCGTAATGGTCACGCCGGAACGCGATGTGCCGGGAATGACCGCCAGCGCCTGCGTAATGCCAATGCCGACGGCCTGCCCCAGTGTCAGGCTTTCCAGCCGCCGCGTCTTCTTTCCGACAATTTCCGCCGCCCATAGGAACAGGGCGAGAATAATCATGGCGGCGGCAATAAAGTAGAGATTGCGGTACTCGCCGTCAATCTTCTTTTCTAAAGCGAGACCCGCAATGATAATCGGAATCGTCGCAAAGACAACGTACCAGGCCAGACGCGCATCTTCATCGCCTTTCGGAAACAGCACTCCTTTTTGCAGGCTGCGGCCCAGCCCGGCGAAATAGCGGGCTAAATCTTTGCGGAAGTAGGCGATAATCCCGACCATCGGCCCAAGCTGGGCAATCGCAGAGAACGCCGCCCCGGTGTCATTGGGCCAGGACTGCGGATAGAAATGGTTCAGCAGCGCGGGCAGTATTCGCATGTGGGCGGTGCTGGAAACGGGCAGAAACTCGGTGATGCCCTGCACCAAGCCCAAGATCAAAGCCTGAAAGTAGGAGATGTACGGCGTGTAGTTATCGGTCGTCGGCGGCAAAAGCACGGTCTCCTATAGTTGTCGAGCTATGGCGTGAATGCAGATGTAAGGCACGAAGACGTAAACGTCCTCGCTGAGGGGCGAAGCGCCAAGCCGCCACCTGCGTGGCGGAAGACTTCCGAAAGATCATCTTATTCTTGTCCCGCGCAGGCGGGACCTCAGCGTCTACGCTCCCCAGCGAGGGCGTTTACGTCCTCGTTCATCGCGCTCCGTTTTATCTTAATGTTATCGGTTTCTTAATGTTATCGGCTTACTGCGTCTTCATCAACAGCGGGGGCGAAGCCTGCTGCTCTAGGCGAGCGGCGCGGCGGGGGCGAAGTACATAGTGAGCGATCAGTATCCGTCCAATCGCCGCCAGCGGGGCGGCTAAAAACATGCCGAGCAGTCCGAAGAACTCCGCGCCGATCAGCAGCACGATAATCACGACGGCGGCGTGCAGGTGTATCCGGTGGCCGATGAATTTCGGCATCAGCAGCTTGCTCTCAAACAAGTGCAGCAGGCTAAAGAAGATCAAAACTTTGAGGGCCAGCTCCAGCCCGCCGCCGTGGCTTACCGGCAGCACAGCGGCCAGCAGGACAATCGGAATGCCGCCGAGGATCGGGCCGATAATGGGGATCGCCCGCGTGACGCCCGCCAGCAGCCCCAAAATCAGCGCATACGGCATGTGGATCAGCGACAGCCCGGCATAGACGACCACACCGGCGATGACGCACAGCCAGAGCTGGGCAATAATATACGTCCGCATGATGCCCGACGACTCGCGCAGCAGCGTCAATGTCTCACGGACTCGCGGGCGGGGAACCAGGGCGAGAAACTCGTTGCGGAGGGAGCGTCCGTCCAGCACAAAATAAAACGCCAGCACCGGGATCAAAATGAGGTCTACAATCCGGGCCAGGCCCGTCGCCGTTGCCAGAAGCGCGTTTTGCAGCCAGGGCAGCGGCGAGAAGCTATCCCCGCCGCTGCCGCCGGGCCGGTGCAGCAGAGACTTTAAATTCGGCGGCAGGCTGTTGTATTCGGTTTGAAGCACGGCGGCATACCGGGCGATTTTCTGCTGGTACAGCGGCAGGTTGCTTGCCAGCCCGTGGAGCTGATCGGCAAACGGCGAGACCATCAGCGACGCTCCGGCATACACGAGGTAACCCAGCGCCAGAAAGACAAACAGCGTCGCACCTAGCCGCTGCGTTCGTGGCCGCACTTTCGGGATGTGCCGGCGGCAGAGCCAATTGACCGGGCCGATCAGCGCGAACGCCAGAATGGACGCGACAATAATATCGGTCAGAATGGTGTGGATGCGCCAGACAAAGTAGACCGTGAAGGCAATCAAGGCCAGCCGCACCAGCAGCTTCCAGAATTGTCCAAACCAGATTTCCGCGCTGTGCGCGGGTTCGCGCCGGGGGATAGGATTGCGGGGAATGACGTTCATAAAATACTATTCATAAGTGGCTATTCGTAAGCGCATCGGCGATGCGGCGGGCGGCGCGGCCGTCCCCGTAGGGAGACACGGCGCGGGCCATCGCGGCGTAAGCGTCGGGGTCTGACAGCAGGCGGGACGCTTCGGCGACAATGAGCTGCGTGTTCGTGCCGACAAGCTTTGCGGTCCCTGCCGCCACGCCTTCGGGCCGCTCGGTCGTCTCGCGCAGCACCAGAACGGGCTTGCCGAGGCTGGGCGCTTCTTCCTGAACGCCGCCGGAGTCGGTCAAAATCAGCGCGGCTTTCTGTTCCAGCTTGACGAATGGCACATAGTCCTGCGGCTCAATGAGCTTCACGCGCGGATGGCCCGCCAGAGTCGGCGTTAAAGCCTCACGCACCAGGGGGTTCAGATGCCACGGCACGACAGCCACCGTGTCTGGGAAAGCGTCTACGATCTGCCGGACTGCCAACCCGATCCGTGCCATTGGCGCACCCCAGTTCTCGCGCCGGTGCGTCGTCACCAAGATCATGCGGCGCGGGTCATCTAGGATTTCGCTAAGAATGGGATCGCCTGGCGTGTACGGCTTGGCGGCGACGGTGAGCAGGGCGTCAATAACGGTATTGCCCGTGAGAATAATCGCGTCGTCCCCGACCCCGTCAGCCCTCAGATTGGCGCTTGACTCAGGCGTCGGCGGAAAATGCAGGGTCGCCAGCCGGGTGGTCAGCAGCCGGTTCATTTCTTCCGGGAACGGGTCATATTTGCTGCCGGTCCGAAGTCCCGCTTCCACATGCCCGAACTTCGCCTGATGGTAGAACGCCCCCAGCGCGGCCACAAACGTCGTGGTTGTGTCGCCCTGCGCCAGCACCCAGTCGGGCTTTTCAGACGCCAAGATCGGGTCTAGACCGTTTAAAGCCCGCGTCGTCACCTGCGACAGCGTCTGCCCCTGCGTCATAATATCTAAGTCGTAGTCAGGCGCGATCTCAAACACGGACAGCACTTGGTCAAGCATGGACCGGTGCTGCCCCGTCACCGCGACTTTGGCCGCAAACTCGCCCGGTCGCCGCTTCATCTCCAGCACCACCGGAGCCATCTTGATGGCATCCGGCCGGGTTCCAAACACACACAAAACTTTTTGCATACAGTGAAAAGCTATCTGACCTCTTCGCGCTCAACCGCTGCCGACTTCAGTAATTCTACAAGAATAGCCCAGCCCCGTTCCTCGGCAATCTGCATGGGTGTCAATCCCTGAGCGTTATGTCTATTCTTATCTGCGCCGTGGCGGAGCAGTTCGCGCACGATCTCGTATTCGGGGTACTGGACTGCTTTGTGCAGCGGCGTCTCTCCGGCATCGTTGACCGCATTGACATCTGCACCCTGTTCTAGCAGCAGCTTAACGATTTCAGTCTCCCCGAAGGCTGCCATGTGCAGCGGTGTATTACCCATGTCATCTGTTGCATTGAGGTCTGCACCGCTTTCGATCAGCAAAGTTACTATGGGGGCGCGATCAAGAACAAGCGGCTCTTCATAAATGGCAGCGAACAAAGGAGTTCTTCCCCAGCGATCTTTCGTGTCTACGGCAGCATGATTGGCGAGCAAAAAGCGAGATGCTTCCATATTTGCTTCCCGTGCGGCAAAATACAGCGGGGTCTGTCCATTCCCGTCTCTGACGTTGACAAGCAGTGGGTTCTCACGAACTAATTGCTGTATCTGATCCATGTCTTGATCCAGAATGGCAAATTCTAATTCTTCTCGGACCTCAAGTTCTTTTTCGGCGGCAAGGCGATCAAGTAACATCTTGTGTTCCTTCCAGAAAGTCAGTCCAGAAAGTCAGTAATCTGCTGGATGCGTTTTGCTTGAACGCCTGTTAAGTCCTTGCCAGCATCAACAGTACGCTGCGCTAACTCTTGATAGGCTCTCAGATTAGTGTGGGTCAGGTTTTGCCCCACCACCAAGTTCGGCGGTGTATTTCTGTTGCCGAAAAATTCTCTCAAATGGTTGATGTTCTCAGGCTTGTCGTAAATCCAAAGTTTGACCTCATCCAGTGAAAGATCGCTAAAATCCATTTCTTAAAACCGACTTATCTTCCGTAAAAGCGGAACAAGACCAGGGCGACGGCGCAGAAGGAAGCGGTCAGACTGTTTCGCTCTCGCCGCCCCGCTGCTGAGACGCATGGCGAACGTGCATGACGCGCACGGTATCCTCATTCATGATGTCAAAGAGAATGCGGTAAGCCGTTCGACCCTTGCGGTAAAGATACTGGCGTACCTCGCGGCCTGGAAAATCGTCGTTTTCGGGCGCAAGCGGGCAACGTCCAGGGAAAACTGAAAGCGAAGCGATTGCCTTCAAGAAACCGTCATACCATTCACCGGCAAAGTCAGGCGAAAAACTCAGCAGCCACAGAAAAGCGGCGTCCGCCTCCGCTTCTGCGGGTTCCGAGAGTAATACTTCGTAGTTCATTTGTCGGCAGAAGGCAGGGCGTACTTAGCCCGCTGCTCCCTCTCAAACTCGGAGAAGCGGCGGAAGCGGCCTTGCTCAAAGGCTTCCGTGCCGCGCTTGATGCCTTCGACGGCTTCCGCCCGGTCCTGAGCCTCCCATTGCAATGCTTGGATAAGAACGTCGTGGGCAACCCGTTCGGCATCCAGTCCTTCACGCACTGCTTTTTGATGCAGCTCCGCTTCTTCCTCCGGGGTAAGATGAATTGTCAGTGTCATAATTTATCTCCCATAAAATCGGAATAGGACCAAAGCGACGGCGCAGAAGCTGGCGGTGATGGCGTAGATCATGTAAACGGCACGGCGCTGGGAGCCGTCGTACTTCTTTAAGAGAATATGATGGATATGCGACGTTTTATCCGGCAAGTAGGCCGGAGTCCGAGCAATGGTGCGCTGGGTGACGACCCGGATGCCGTCGAGAATCGGCACGCCTAACACTAATACGGGCAGGGCGACGGAAACGGTTGCCGCAATCTTGAACGTGCCGATAATCGAAATCGCAGCCAGCGTGAAGCCTAAGAACTGCGCCCCGACGGTTCCCATGATAATGGACGCCGGGTGCTTGTTGAAGCGTAGAAATCCGACGCAGACGCCGACCAGCGTGGCGGCGATAATCGTCACTTCATACTGCGGCGACCGCGCCGCCGCCGACATCAGCGCCAAAGTCGTCGCGCAGATCGCGCACACCCCCGCCGCGAGGCCGTCCAGCCCGTCAATGAAGTCTACGGTCTTTGCGACGCCGAAGACCCACAAAATTGTCCCTGCCGCCGAGAACCAGTAGGGAAACGGCAGCCAGTTCGCCGCGTCTGCGCCAAACTTGGCCGGATGCAGCGGCACCGGGGCGAAGGGGTTTGTGATGCCGTCAATCCGCACGTCAAACAGCACCAAAATCCCGCCCGCCGCGATCAGCGCCAGCGCCTGCCACTTGGCCGAGACCTCAAACTTGTCGTCAATCACGCCGACCACGGCGACAACTGAGGCCGCCGTCAGGACGCCGACAAACCGCTCCACCTGCAAATGGGTCCACGGGTAGGCTGCATGGAACAGCGAATGGTAGACATAGACAATGCCGAGCGTCACCACAAACGCGCCGAACATCGCCAGCCCACCCCAGCGCGGCAGCGGCTTCTTATGCACGTCCCGCTCGCGCGGCACGGCTACCGCGCCAAAGCGCGTCGCCAGCCTGCCGACCACCGGCGTCAGCAGATAACTCAGTCCAACCGCCAGCAGGAACGCCAGCCAGGGCAGTCTCCAAAGGGGCATGATATTACGTTTTCCTCTGAGGCGATGACATCAAGGCAATCCATAGAACGGCAATCATAGAGCGGCTTAGGCGGCAACCAGGGCGTCGGCCACGCGAACAGAAACGGTAGTTGCTTCTGAGACCGGTTCTGGGAGCGGTGCGCCGTTTGCAAGCAGCATTTCCAAATGGCTTTGCATCGCTGCCCGAAGCAGATGCAGCGTTTCAGCGCGGGTCGAGAACTCCAGAACGAGATCAGGAACATCGGCGGGGGTCGCTGACCAATTTCCAAGCAGCGTCGGCTGCAAGATAATTAAGTATCGGCGCGGCGCGTGTCCTGAAAGCGTGATCGCTACCCTCTCAGTTTCGGCTTGCGGTGCAGGAATGGGATCACCATCTTCCAGAGTGGCTTCAACCCAAGCCTCCGCAGCTTCCCCGTACAGTTTTTCCACTTCCCGTCGTGTCTTAGCCGCCGCAATACAGCCCGGCAAATCCGGGCAGTAGGCTCCCCAGCTTGTCGGACCCTGTTCTACGATCAACGTGTATTCAGTCATCGCTTTGGTAATCCTGCCTGTTTCCAGATGTTGCCCAGCGTGCCCGTTGGAACATCGTCGCGGGGCTGCCCGGCCACAACGACATTGCCTGGCTTGCCATCATGGTGATAAACGCGGTGGTCGCCGCGCATTCGTTTGAAGTACCAGCCGTCAGCTTCTATTCGTTTGATGACATCGCGCACCTTCATCCGTGAAATCCTTCCCGTCCTGAGACCGGCTGCGTTTAGCCAGGAAACCGGTCGCAGAGAGATTTCACATCGCGGCGCACGGCGTCATACGTCGCGGCGTCGCCGATATGGGTCAGGGTGCGGGCGATGCAGCCGGCGATCTCGTCCATCTCGGACTCGCCGAGGCCACGGCTTGTCGTCGCCGGGGTGCCGAGGCGCAGGCCGCTGGTGACCCAGGGCTTTTCGGTGTCGTAAGGAATGGCGTTCTTGTTGGTGGTCAGGTTGACTTTGTCCAGCTCGACCTGCGCCGTCCGACCCGTGAGTTTTTGCGGGCGCAGGTCTACAAGCATCAAGTGATTGTCCGTACCGCCGGAAAAGAGGGTGAAGCCGCGCGACATCAAACCCGCCGCCAGCGCTTTGGCGTTTCGCTTGATCTGCTTCTGGTAGGCGTTGAAGCCAGGCGAATGCGCTTCCAAAAGGGCGACGGCTTTGGCGGCGATGACGTGCATCAGCGGGCCGCCCTGGGTTCCGGGGAAGACCGCCGAGTCAATGGCTTTGGCGTAGGCTTCGTCGCACAAAATCATGCCGCCGCGCGGGCCGCGCAGGGTCTTGTGCGTCGTGGTCGTGACAATATGGGCGTGGCCGACGGGGCTGGGATGCTCGCCCGCCGCCACAAGTCCGGCGATATGGGCGATGTCGGCCAGCAGCAGCGCCCCGACTTCATCGGCAATGGCGCGAAGACGCGGGAAGTCAATCTCGCGGGGGTAGGCCGACGCGCCGGACGTAATCATCTTGGGCTTGACTTCGCGGGCAATCCGGGCGCACTCGTCGTAGTCAATCCGGCCCGTTTCTTTGTCTACGCCATAGAACTGGGCGTCATAGAACTTGCCGGAAAAGTTGACTGGGGAGCCGTGGGTCAGATGCCCGCCCTGGTCCAGACGCATTCCTAAGATCGTGTCGCCCGGCTCTAAAAACGCCGTAAAGACGGCGATATTGGCGGACGCGCCGCTATGAGGCTGGACATTGGCGTGGTCCGCGCCGAAAAGCTGTTTTGCCCGGTCGATGGCAAGCTGCTCGACAATGTCCACATACTCGCAGCCGCCGTAGTAGCGCTTGCCGGGGTAGCCTTCGGCGTACTTGTTGGTCAGCACGGAACCCTGCGCTTCCATGACGGCGCGGGAGGCGACATTTTCCGACGCGATCAGCTCCAGCTTGTCGTTCTGCCGGCCTTCTTCCTGCCGGATGGCGGCGTAAATCGCCGGGTCCGTTTCCGACAGCGGCGCGTCGCGCCGAATGAGATATTCGTTTTCCGCAACAATGATTTGACCGTCATTGGTCAGTTCTTTTTCGATCAGTGCCACAGGCGAGGCTCCTTATTTCTAAAATGCTTTGTATTTCTAAAATGCTTTGTAAAGTTGGTCTATGATACTCTATTTTAGGTCAAATGGCAAGGGAAAATGCTATTATGACTACGAATGTAGCTAAATTGGGTACGATAGCAAAATGAAAACTTGGATGATTTTGCTGCTCACCAGTCTTTTCTTGCTGCCGATGGCTGCCGGTTCGCTTGCTGCATGGCCGCCGCTTGCCGAACGAGTTCACACAAAAGAAACCGGCGATACGGTGAACGTGGGGATTGACACTGGGGATGATCCGCCCGGAGTTCCATTGAACGCCCTGCTTCACGCTTTGGTGGCCTACCCACAGGCGCACCGCTTCCGCGTGTCGTGGACAAACCTCGTGCTGACGAGCGCTACAAGTGTCACCGCGATTTACGACCGCTCCAAGCACAGCGTCACCCTGTATCAGGTCAACAGCGAGGGGGACAACAACGGCCGGATTTCCGGGCGGCAGCGTCTGCGGTATACGGGTGTGCAGGAAAAAGATTTTGGACTGGTCGCCGCCGCGCACAAAGGCGACACCGCAGGCTCTTCCGGCTGGAACTGGTTTGATGACCTGTCCAAATACGGCTGCTGGAAGCATAACCTCTCTGCCCGCTAGAGAGCAGCAAATTGCTATGAACACTACTATCCTCCTACTGCTGTTGCTTCTGCTGGCTGTAAGCTCTCCTTGCGTCGCAGATACGTCACCGCGCTACACGCTCACTGTGCTGCCGCTGGACTTCTCCGGCTATGGTGAGGTAGACGACAACCATGACAAGGGCGGTATCAACGCTCGCGGAAAGATCGCCGGAATGTCTGCCGCTCGCCCGAACTTTTCCTCTGATCGGCAGGCAGCCCTTTGGCAGCGGGGTCGCCTGCGGATACTGGACCCGGCACTTGCCCTCAGCAAACGCAATGCGTCGAACGACTACTACACCGCCGCCGGCGCTGTCAACATCCACGGCGACACGGCAGGCGAGGAGATTGACTCGTTCAGCGGTGCCTATTCTGATACATATACGGGGGCTTGCGCGGAAATGAATGGAAAATGGATTGCGCTGGAACATTTTCCGGCCGGCTCAGAAAGCGAAGCACTCGGCATCAACGATCATGGAGATATTGTCGGCGGTTTTGGCGTACATTACAACTCTCATTTAGAAAGCGTGACCAATCCCCCAACTCCGCTTTCGGTTTTTACTCATCACGCTTTCCTGCGGCGTCACGGGCAGATCAAAACATTGTGGCAGGGCACGGCCCGAAGCATCAACAACCGGGGGGAAATTGTTGGCATTGGGGACACCGGCGTTCCGGGCAAGCTCGGAATTTTGTGGCAGAACGGCCGCATCACGCCGCTGAAAATGCAGCCTGTAGCGATCAACGAGCGCACCGAAATTGCCGGAAACATTCCAATCTCGACAGACACTCCCGCGAGGGACACCGGCAAGGCGTACCTCTGGCGGCGTGGGCAGCTAATCAGCCTCTCGAAGCAGATTAGCCATGCGTCCGCGCTAAACAACAACGGCCAAGTCGTCGGCGACGTCGGCGACGAGGGCCAGCTTCAGCCGACCCATGCCGTTTTGTGGCAGCAGGGCCGCATGTATGACCTGAACCGGTACGTTTCTCTGCCGAAGGGCTGGACTTTAAACAATGCCGTCGGCATCAATGACAGTGGCTGGATTATCGGCGAGGGCAGCGTTTATAAGATGCCGAAAGACAAGCAGGCCACGCGGACTTTCACATTCCTGCTGACGCCGCGTTAAGGGGACTTTGAATGACACCTCTGAGATGGGTCTTTCCGGTTACGGCTGTACTCGTTGGTCTGCCGGTCATCGCCGCTTACTTCTTCCCTCTCAACGCCTTTCAGCCGGTTCCGGTGCCGCCTGCCCCGGCGCTTCCGCCTATCGTCTACCAACTGCCGCCGGCCCAGCCGAATGACCTGACAGGGGCAGCGATCAGAAGGCAGCCCGGCCTTGTGAACTTGAGGGTAAACGCCCACTTTGACACGCCAGGAGCTGTCCTGCACAGCTTCATTGCAGTTCTTAAAACCTATCCGCATGTTCGCCGTATCCGCGTGTCCTGGTCGATGCTCCTTATGATGAACGAATCGGAAAGTACGGCGCTCTATGACCGGCGCACGCACACCGTCGCGTTCTTCAGTCAAGAAGACGGCGACCTCGGTTTCTCTCGAAACCATGTGCTGTTCACCGCTGTCCCCGAAACGGTGTTCGTGCCTCTTGCGAACGCGCGGCTTGACACCGATGAAACTCCCTGGGGTTCTTTTGACGGTCTACCCAAGTTCGGCTGCCGCAAGCGCTACCTCGGCTCTTGGCAGAACTAGCCTGGCAGGCGGCGGAGGGCGAGCATGGCGACGTCGTCGCGGCGGACGTCGGCAGCGAAATGGGTGACAGCGTCGTAGAGGGTTTGAACGGAGGCTTCGGCGGAAACCTCGGCGGGCGGCAGCAGGGCGGCGAGGCCGTCGAGGCCCAGAAAGCTCCCGTCGGCGGCGCGGGCTTCGGTGAGGCCGTCGGTGTAAAGAAGCAGCAGGTCGCCGGGCGCAAGCGTGAGGCGGCGTTCTTCATAGAGGACTTCCGGCAGGCAGCCGAGCGCGAGGCCGTCACTCGCCGGCAGGGGCAGCGCTTGTCCGGTTCGCAGAGACCGATGGAGCGGCGGCTCGTGGCCGGCGCTGGCGTAGACAATCTCGGCGGTCTGGGTGTTCAGAACCCCGTAAAAAAGGGTGACGAAGCCGTCGTGGCTGCTCATGGGGCTGCACAACACGTCGTTGACGCGGGCCAGCACTTCGCCGGGATTGTCCGGCGTTTCCAGGGCAAAGCCGCGCAGGGTGTATTTGAGCATGGCGGTCTGCACGGCAGCTTTCAGGCCCTTGCCGGAAACATCGGCCAGGACAATTCCCAGCTGATGCTCGCCGAGCGAAAATAAGTCGTAGAAGTCGCCGCCGATCAAAGACTCTTCCAGCGCGGCCTGATATTTGTGGGCGAACTCTATTACCCCGGCCTGCGCGGGAACAATCGGCAGCAGGCTCTTTTGCAGAGTTTCGGCGATGTCGCGCTGCCGGTCGTGCGCGGCCTGAAGCGCCGCAAAGAGGCGGGCGTTTTCCAGCGTCACCGACGCCTGCGCGGCCAGCGCCAGCGCAAAGCCCGCCGAGTCGTTCTGGCGCAGGCGTGGTCCGGTGTCCAGCAGGCAAAGCAGGCCGATGGTCTTCTGGTCACGGGAGCGCAGGACAAACAGGTAGCCGGGGCTATTGAGAAACGCGGCAGTTTTGGCATCCAAACCCAGCGCAGCGGCGGCATTCTGGACATAATATGCGGGCGTGTCGCCGCCGGGCGTGCCGCGCGTCACTCGCCCCGGCAAGTCTTCCACGGTACGGGCCAGCGGGAAGTCGTAAAAGCTATGCCGCAGGGCGCGGCCTTTTTCGGTTTCATCACGCACGGCTTCGGTGTCGTGGGCGGCAAGCGGCACAAACTGCCGCGCGTCTTCTTCGTAGCCGTAGACGGCGACCCGGCGGCAGCTGAGTATCCGGGCGGCTTCATCGGCCAAAATCTGCATCAGAAGCGGCGCATCCGACGACGCTTCCACAGCCTCGCCGGTTCGGGCCACCAATGCACGCAGGATTTCATCGCGCCGCAGCGTTTCCTGGTACAGCCGTGCATTCTGCACGGCGACGCCGACGGTCGCGCTGACCGCTTCCAGCAGCGCCTGGTCGCCCTCGCTGAAGCCTTCGAGCGGGTTCAAAGCCCCGCCCCGGTTGCCGACCAGCACCAAACCCAGCACGGTTTCGCCCTGGCAGATCGGAACCACAATCTCGCTTCGCATCTTCAGAAGCGCGGCGGCCCGGTCGGTCTTCCAGGACTCTTCCAGGTTGTGGCGGCGCTGCGTGACGCCGGTGCGCCGGGCGAGGTCTGTCGCTCCGCTTCCGAGCTTCTCGGTCAGCGGGGACTGAATGCCGGGCGACAGGTTGTAAAACGCCGCCGCGACCGGCTCCGGCCTCGCGTCGTCCCCCGACAGCAGCCAGAGTGCGCCGAACTCGCCGTCCACCGCCAGCGTCACTTCCTTGATGGCGACTTGCAGGATCGTCGGCAGGTTCATTGTCCCGGCGATGGCCCGGTCAATCACATGCAGGCTTCGCAGCTCGCTATTCTGCCGCGTCAATGTCTGCTGCATTCCGTCAATGCTGCGAATGAGAAACGGCGCGATGACAATCGCCAGCACGACGGCAATGCCGTTGATGGCAACGGCGGCATGGGTAAAGTGCGTGAACCGGCCCGGCAGCAGAAACGTCAGCAGCAGGTTCAGTAGCGCAAACAGCAGAATGCCCGAAAGCGCCGCCAGCCACGACCCGCCCGTTCGATTGCCAAAAATCTGTGTGAAGAAGTTCATAACAGAAAAATTACGGCGAAAGCCGCAGGAGCGTAGACGGCGGACCGACAATCGTTAACCCGTCACCCGCAAACAGTTTCCAGTCGTCTGCGTCGTAGGTGTAGGCCCGTGTTACTCCCGCCGTCAGTGCGGCGGCAACATGACGGGCATCGTGAATACGCCTCGCCGTCAAATTATGCTCGGCTGCTATTTCCATCGTTTTCAGCGCGGCCTCCGTGCTGTCCGGCAGAATACGGATCATGGAGGGCAGTTCAAGAAGCCGTACTATAACTTCGGCAGCCTGTTCCGGGGTGCGCGGCGGCACTGCCTGCTGCCAGGTTAATGCCCCGTAGACCTCGCTGATAATGCCTGTCGTCGTACACACGCGGATTGTTCCTGCGCGGGCGGCTTCAACGAAAGGCAACGCTTCCGCATGACGCGGATCGCCTTCTAGTAGCGCCCCAATAAACATTCCCGCGTCGAACAAGTCGCCCCAATCAATGCCGCTCATCGTAAATTGCGTCCTCCCATCCATCAGGAACATAACCCGGCAGCGTCAGCAAAGGCTTCAGCGTGAGCGGCATTTCTGCTGAAGAATGAACTTCCGGTGCGTACTGCTGAATGATCACGCCTGGCCCATTCTCCAGCATGACAATTAAGGGCGGCTGGGTTTGCGCGGCTTCCTGAATTAGATCGTAAGCCGTGCGGCTTTTTGCTTCTTCTATTGTTAGCGTAAGTTCCATCTTAGTTCTCCTTCTCGCTTTAGGCGTCCCAATCTACTACTTGTTCGCGGGTGACCGTAACTTGATTACTTGTGACGCTGATCGTACCAGCCACTCCCTCAGTCCACCCATTATATTGAACTGCGCCGTTAAGAGTATAGCCCCAGGGCTTCAGGAAGTGGGCGATCAGATATTCTAGCCACTCGCTATAGTAGTAGAATTTCTCTGCGCCATCCCATTTCAGCCCCAGGCCGTCTTCAGTGGGTATCCATTGACAGTAAAGTGTGGGTGGGTTGCCAGTCGCAGCGGCCTTAATGGGGTCAAGCTCATGCCCTTCTTCGGCAAACTCTTCCAGAATGGCTTTATGCTCTGCCGTGAGAGGGCGGTCAAACGTAAATTGCCCGTAGAAATCAGTTTGTAGACCCATGTGATACTCCCGCGATTTAGCCTTAAACACTATACCTTGAAGCGGATGTTGAGGATGTCGCCGTCTTTAACGGGGTATTCTTTGCCTTCTAGGCGGAACTTGCCGGCGGCTTTGGCGGCGGCTTCGGTTCCCGATGCAATCAAATCATCAAACGCTAACACTTCGGCGCGGATGAAGCCGCGAGCCAAATCGGAATGGATGCGGCCGGCGGCGGCCAGGGCATTCGCCCCGGTAGGAACGGTCCACGCCCGGACTTCGTCTTCGCCGACGGTGAAGAATGACATGACGCCGAGGGCACTGTACGCGGCGCGGATGAGGCGCGAAGCGGCAGGCTCGGCGATGCCGAGGGCGTCCAAAAATTCTTTTTGGTCGGCAGGGTCAAGCTGGGCGACTTCTTCTTCGGCGGACGCGCACAGCGTAATGAGTTGTGTGCCTTCGGAAGCGCATTGGGCTTTCAGCGGGGCCAGCAGGGGCAGGTCGTTTCCCAAAGCAAGGTCACCTTCGCCGACATTGGCGACGGCGATCAGCGGCTTGCCGGTCAGAAAATCAAAGTTCTTGGTGATGCGCCGCTCATCTTCGTCTAGGTCAATGCTGGACACGGGCTTGAAGTCGTCCAAAATGGCTTTGATTTTCAGCAAAATCTCGCGCTCGGTGACTTCCGGGCTGGGCAGTCCCTGTTTGCGGGTCTTGAGCTGCTTGTCAATGCGCTCCAGCCGGGTTTCAATCACGGTCAAATCGCCAAGCAAAAGCTCTTCGGTGATCGCCTGGTAGTCGCGCAGGGGGTTCAGGCCATTAGCGGGCGCGGGCAGGGACGGCGTCTCAAACGCGCGGACGACCAGCACAAGGGCGTCTACGGAGCGAATACCGACAAAGAAGTCCGCGCCGAACTTCTGCGTGGTTTTGCCGCTTTCTCCCGAAAGCTGCGCCGCGCCGTCGGTGAACTCGATTGTCGCCTGGGTGCGCTTTTTGGGATGGAACAAGCTCACGGCGAAATCGTAGCGTTGGTCGGGGACCGGCACGACGCTGACGAGCGCTGCGCTGCCTCCCCCCGCCGGGCTGGAATCGCCGCGTGTGAGCGCGTTAAAAAGGGTGGTCTTGCCCGATTGGGGCAAGCCGATGAGACCGACTTTCATAAGGTGCCTTTCGAGAACAATAGCGGAGCGAACAGTCGCTTAAAGACTATTGTACCTTGTTTTAGGCCGCAAGAAAGCCGGTCAATGCGGGAGGATTTTGTCGATGGTATGGGTGACAATCAGCGCTGTGGTCAGGCCCCACAGGAGGACGTTGATCAGCATCGGCCTGTCTTCCACCAGCACCGCGTCAGGCGACTCGCCGAGCGAGTGCCGGTGCATCAGATATAAATAACGGAAAATACCGTAAATGACGAACGGGATCGTCAGCATGAGGTAATGATGCGTCTGGGCGGTCGGCGAGTTGACGGTGTAAAGGGAATAAGACATCAGCGACGCCGAGGTGACGATCACAATCATCTGGTCCAGCAGCGCGGGCGAGTATTCTTCCAGAATGCGCCGGGTTCCCGGTGTTCCCGAAAGCTGCACCGAGATCAGCTCCGCCCGGCGCTTGGACAAGCCTAAGAAAAGGGCCAGCATCAGCGTACACAAAATCAGCCAGGGGGAGATGCCGACATTGATCACAAACGCGCCGGCCACCGCGCGGAACACAAAGCCTGCGGCCAGCACGAGAACGTCCAAGATAACAACGTGCTTAAAGCGAAACGTGTAGCCGAGCGTCACCACAAAATATAGCAGCGCGATTGTGCCGAAGCGCGTCCCAAGCAGGAATGCGCCAATCAGGCCCGCTACTCCCAGCACGGCGGCAGTTCCCAACGCAAGGACCGGGGACAGCTCGCCGGACGCAATCGGACGCCGCCGCTTTTTGGGATGCCGCCGGTCGCTCTCCCGGTCCGCCAGATCGTTAATCAAATAAACGACGCTGGACAGCGCGGAAAATAGGACAAAGCCCAGCCCGACATCCTCAAACTGCCGAGCCGTGTGGTGCTGATCCAGGGTGAACAGCAGTCCGGCGAAGATCAGCAGGTTTTTGACCCACTGCTTCGGGCGCAGGGAAACCAGCAGCGCTTTGAGCGGTCCGCGTCGGGGCGGCAGTTCCGCCGCCGGCAGGTTTTCGGGTGATGGCAGCTCGGAGATCGCCATGGCGGCACGTCTTTCTAAAAACGACACGAGCATTGTTCGCTGCGTTTAATTATTCGCCGCGTTCTATTATTCGCCGCGTCCGGGCGGGATTTGCTCGCCCTGCTGCGGGAAGGGCTGCTCGCCCTGCGGCGGAAAAGTCTGTTCCCCTTCGGGTAGGGCAGTATCTTCCTCGGAATTCTCAGCCGGGGCAGGCTTCGCGGTCTCCGCTGGCGGGGCGGCCAGCGCAGCGATCTGCATTCGTCCGATATAGAACACGCCAAACTGGTCCCCGGCGACAGTCACGCTTTGAAGCTGTTCATTGCCGCCGGAACCAAACTTCAGCGACGAAAGCGGGACATTGACGCTGTACCAGCCGGTTCCAGCGACGGGATCAGCGGTAGTCGGGATTGCCTGGACAATATCGGCCTTGCGCCCGTCCGCCAGGGTGAACTCCAGGCGCAGCTTGGTAATCAGCGGGATCAGCGGCGTCGAGACAGCAGGCGTACCGCCCCGTCCAAAGCGGCCCCGGCCCCCACGGCCGCCGAACCCGCCTTGTCTACCGCCAAAGCCGCCCTGACCGCCGCCGTAACCCCCTTGTCCGCCGCCAAAATTGCCTTGCCCACCACCGTAACCACCGCGCCTGCCGCGTCCACCGCCGCCATAACCACCTGGTGTGTTCTGCGGCGAGCCGGACGGAGCCGCGTCGGGAACAGCCTGCGGGTCATAATGCAGCGTGACGCCGCCGCGCTGCAGCGTGACCTGGAACATGCGCCCGCTGCCGGATAGAGAAATAGGCGTCGTGAAACTGATTTTCGCGCCTTGATACAAATCCAGCGTCGTCACTTTCAGCGAGTGACCGCCGACAAGAAACAAAGTCGTGCTGTCTTCCACACTGCCGCCGCCCCAGTCACCGATAGACAGGTTATCCTGCGCGAGTGTTCTGCCGTCGTACAGCGCCGCATCCGGCGCGGCAAAGACCGAAACCGCAGTTCCGGCGAAGAACGCGGCAGAAAATCCAAGTGCTGCCGCAGAAGCGAAAAGTTTTTTCATCTTGAGGTTCCTCATGAGTGTAAAGATCAGTGAATGTCGCGGATCTGAATGCGCTCCATTCGGGAGGCGCGGCCTGTTTTATCATCCACATCGGCCACAATGCCGCACAAGACGACCGGCCCGGCGGCCACTTCAAAACGGTTCGGCATCTGCGAAACAAATCGGTGAACACTTTCATGGGGGTTCATACCCAGAATCGAGTGCTGCGGACCGACCATGCCGACATCAGTGATAAATGCCGTGCCGCGCGGCAGAATGCGCTCGTCCGCCGTTTGGATATGCGTGTGCGTTCCGACCACCACGCTGGCCCGGCCATCCAAGTACCAGCCGAAGGCATTCTTCTCGGAAGTCGCCTCGGCATGGAAGTCAAAGAACGAAACGTGAGTTTTGCCGCGAAACGACTCCAAAATCGTATCGGCCAGCCGGAACGGGTCGTCCAGCGGCTCCATGAAGGTCCGTCCCATCAGGTTTGCCACCCCCACCCGCCCGCCGCCGCTGCGGCAGGCAAAGATGCCGGACCCCGCGCCCGGTGTCCCGGCGGGGTAGTTGGCGGGACGCAGCAGGCGCGGTTCATGGTCCAAATAGTCCAAAATGTCGCGCTTGCTCCAGGTATGGTTGCCGAGAGTAACAACGTCCACGCCGCTGCCGAAGAACCTTCGCGCAATGTCCGGCGTGATGCCGAGGCCCGCCGCCGAGTTTTCGCCGTTGACGATCACAAAGTGCGGCAGATACAGCTCGTTCAGCGTCGGCATCATTGTTTGGACGGCGTCTCTGCCGGCTTTACCCACAATATCTCCGAGCATCAGTATTCGCACGATAATCAGCCGTTTTTCTAAGATTCAGTGCTTGCATTTTCATCAGCCTTCGCCGCTTCTTTTCCAAAGCAAAGACTAAGCGGCAGCAAAGAATGTTCCTCTTTGGCATAGTTCCTATTTCGCGTAGTTGACGGCGCGGGTTTCGCGGATCACCGTGACTTTGATCTGGCCCGGATAATCCATTTCTTCTTCAATCTTCTTCGCCGCGTCATATGCCAGCTTGTGCGCGGAGGCGTCATCTACCATCTCCGGGCGCACCATGAGGCGGATTTCGCGGCCCGCCTGCACGGCATAAGTCTTTTCGACGCCGGGGAACGAATCCGCCAGCGCTTCGAGTTTTTGCAGCCGCTTGACATAGCTTTCCAGCATTTCGCGGCGCGCGCCGGGCCGGGCGGCGGAAATGGCGTCGGCCAGCTGGACAATCACGTCTTCCACCGTGTCCATCGCAATTTCCTCGTGATGCGCCCCGGCGGCATGGGCGGCGGCGGGACTTTCCCCGTACCGCAGCATCAGCTCCTGCGACAACAGCGCGTGCGGCATTTCCGAGTCGGGAACCACTTTGCCCAGATCATGCAGCAAAGATGCCCGCTTGGCGACCGTGACGTTTGCGCCCAGCTCGGCGGCGATGCTGGAGCCAATATGGCAGACTTCAATCGAGTGGTCCAGTAAATTCTGCCCGTAGGAAGTCCGGTAGCGCATCCGCCCCAGCAGCTTGATAATTTCCGGGTGCAGGCCGGTGACGCCCGACTCCATGACCGCGCGTTCGCCGGCCATCCGCAGGCTCTGCTCGACTTCTTCCTGGGCTTTAGCGACGGTTTCTTCAATGCGCCCCGGATGGATACGCCCGTCCAAAATCAGCGCGGTCAGGGCAAGACGCGCCACTTCGCGCCGGACCGGGTCAAACGACGACAGCACGACGGCTTCCGGCGTGTCGTCAATAATGACATCAACCCCGGTCAGCGTCTCAAACGCCCGGATATTGCGGCCTTCCCGCCCGATAATCCGGCCTTTGACATCTTCCGACGGCAGCGGCACGACCGACACGGTCGTTTCCGAGACGTGATCGGCGGCGATCCGCTGAATGGCGGTCGCAACAATGCTCCTTGCCCGCTTTTCGCCTTCGGCGCGGGCCTCGTTTTCAATCTGCATGACCAGACGCGCCAAATCATGGCGGGCCTGGTTTTCGACCTCTTTCATGAGAACCGTTCGCGCTTCTTCGGCGCTGAGACCGGCGATGCGCGAAAGCTCGGTTCGCTGCGTTTCTTTCAGGTTCCAGGCTTCCTGCAAATGCTGCTGGGCCGCCCGCTCCTGCAGGGCCAGCGCTTCGCGCTGATCTTCTAGGCTGGAAAGTTTATCGTCCAGTGTTTCTTCTTTTTGTGCCAGTTTCCGCTCAACCCGCGACAGTTCCGCGCGTTTGTCTTTGTTGTCCGATTCCACTTCGGCCCGCAGCCGAAGCGCTTCTTCGCGGGCCTCAATCAGCAGTTCTTTTTGCCGGGTTTGTGCCTGCCCCTGAAGTTTTTCCCGTTCCGTCCCAAGCTCTGCAATCTGTTTGTTCAGGCTTTCGCGCTGTGGTTTTAAGTAAAACAGCACCCCCGTCAGCGCGGCCAGGGCCGCGACTCCGAGGAGCGCAAAAATATAAGTCATCGTTCCCTCACCCCCAAGATAAAATTCGATTTGAGGCTGAGCGGACGGGATTTCGTGGTTACGTTTTCCGTGACAACTCCTAGCCCATAAAATCATAGATTAAATGGGCAGGCTTCTACGGCCTTGCAACCGACGCCATGTTATCCCAGGGCGGTTTTGTTCGCAGCTTGCTGCGTTGATTAAAAATCTTAGAAAGCAAGGAGTTATGAACAAAGTGTGTTTACGGAGCGACCTGCAAGATTTTACGCTATCAGGATTGACGGTTTGAGATAGCAACCGCGAAGTATCTTGCTCTGAACTGGCTCAGTGATGGGCTTATTGTACCCAACAGACACATACATAATAACGAAACACACAAATATAACGTCTTCACCCCAATAAAGCCTCAAAAGGACGTTGCGCTATCCATCTCGTTGATAAATTAACGAGGCTTGCTCGCGCTTTTCACTAAACTTTCTTTATTCGTCATCTCCTGCCGGTTCTCCTGCACGGTTTTAGAAAAATCGCCAACAAGAAAATCTACGCAAGATTTAAAGTTCATCCGTGCCGTAGGCAAGAACAAATGCGATGCTCTCTGCCTCCGCCCCAAGCTCCACCTGCAAAATGTCCCAAAGGTAGTTTTGCTTTTCTTGTTCTCGCATTCCGTTCAAACGGCTGGAAATGACTTTGGCACGCACACGCCCCTGATAACCTTCTTCCACCTCAATGATTGAGTTTGTCGGGAACGCACGGCGCAGCGCTTGTTCAACTTTGGGCGCTTCCTGCTGAAAATTGTAAATGACCACTGTTTTTCTCCTGTTGTTTTCGCGTTTGTACTAAAGCCGTCGCTCTACCCATCTGCAAAGGCGTTCAGCAGCGGCGACAAAATCTTCCGCCGATTGCTGAGAAGGAGAGGAAGGGTCATAACGCCAGGAAGACTTCCAGCCCAAGCAAACCGCCCAATCTTTCTTTCGGTCACGATTACTGTCCAGTGCTGCTTCCAAATCTGTCAACAGCAGCAGCAGAGGCAGATTATGCCCTCTAGCCCCCTGAATATCCGGCAGCGGCTCTCCGCGAAGCTGCTCGCCCGCGCTGCGCCTCCTATTCATTGCCTCGGTTAATGTTCTTGTTGAAGGCTGCCGGTCAATAACATAAGCCTTCAAAACACACTCAATCGCGTACCCTGAAAGATAAAGCGCCGCCCGCAAATGCTGAGTAGCTATCCCTTGTCTCTGTGGTGTGCTAGCCACGCCCTCCATGAGCTTTTTTGCATCTTGTATCCGTTGTGGGGCAACTTTTAGAAACTCAGAAATACCATCATATTCAGCCATTATTCTTCTTGCGCCTCTTCCGGGTCAACCTCATCGTCGGTGTCGCCCGCCGCCGGCAGGCTTTCGCGGGTGACTTGCTTGACGACTTCCCAGCCGAAGCCGCGCCGCTGCAAAAAACCCATCAGCTTTTGGCGCTCTTTTTGCAGGGCATCGCGGTCTGACGGTACGGCCCGCACTTTCTTGGACGCCGCCGCGCGGGCCAGGACCAGCTCGTCGGCATTGGTGACTACTTCTACTGCCTCGGCGATCTGGTCTTTGGCGACGCCTTTTGCGTACAATTCCGACGATAAGCGCCGACGTCCCACCGGACGGTTCCCGCCGACGCGGGTCTTGGCTTCCACCCACTGCGCGGCAAACTGCGCGTCATCGAGCAGCTCAAGCTTGACCAGCTTCGTGATCACTAGGGCAATAATGCTTTCTTCAATCCCTTTTTGCGCCAGCCGCGTTTCGATCTCTCGCTTTGCTCTAGCCCGGACTTCCAGCAGGCCGAGCGCCGAGTCCAGCGCTTTCTGCACTTCCTCCGCGCCTGCGACTTCTCGCAGCTTTTCCGGCGTGATCTCGCGCCCGACCCGCAGGCTCAGATCGGCGGCGACCGCTTCCCCCACCCCGATCACAAACTGCCCGTCTACAAAGATGTTCAAGCGGCCCCGGCGTTTCTGCGGCTCCAGCGCGGTAATCTGCGGCATTACTTCTGCCCCTGTTCGAGTGCCGCCAGCCCGGCATGTTCGCCGTCCGAGACCGCCGCGATCTGCGCCGCCGCTGCCTGCATCCTCTGTTCCCACTCGCCGAGCGCATCTCCTGTGTCCACGGCCTGCGCCACCGGCAGAAACTTTTCCCGCAGCGTTTCCAAAATGACTTCTTCCACCGACAAGCCGTGCTCCCGCGCTGTTTCCGCAACCGCGTGTTCCAGTTCCAGCGTCAACGTCACCGTCGTCATCGCGTTTCTTTCTCTTCTATTACTTCCGTCTGTGTCTGCCAGAACTCCAGCATCGGCATTTCCGGGTCCGGCGCAAACTCGACACGCTCATAAATCGCCGTCAATGGCAGTTCGCAGCCGAGGGAGGGCAGTCGCAGCACAGCCTCTAAGCCGACAAGTTCCGTCAGCACCCACTGGTTGTCGCGGCGCGTGTAATGCTCCACAAACGGCTGATACTGAGACAGCATGACGTAATCCGTCAGCGTTTCCAGCCGCCGGTAATGGGCAAATTTCCAGCTTCGGTCATCCGCCGCCGTTGTTGGCGACAGAACTTCCATAATGACCGTTGGGTTCAGCAGGATGTCCAGAGAACTATCCTCAAATTCCAGTGGCCCGCATCCAACGACGATATCAGGAAACAAGAACGAGCCTGTTGCCAGGCTTTTGACGCGCAAATCACTTGTGAACGGCTCACATGGACTGCCGCGAAGCTGAGTTGTCAGCGCCGCGCCGATATTTAATGTAATGCGGTTATGAACGCGGCTCGCCCCGGCCATTGCCAGGATTTCGCCGTTCACATACTCGCTTCGGTGATCAGCCTTGCGGTCCATCTCTAAATACTGCTCCGGCGTATAGCGTCTCTGTGGTAATGATGCCATCAGTTATCGGTATCCTCTGATGAGGCCGTCTACGGCACATTCGCCTAGATAACCATTGGTGCTAGTTTAGCCTAGCCTTGAAAAGCCGTCAAAATTACTTGAAAAGTAGCCATCGGCAAAAGTAGCCATCGGCTTGCGTATTACTGTT
>JAABUZ0100003021.1_pt1 | contig 26181 bp, 19 predicted proteins | sample 5562091 | NCBI WGS metagenome assembly JAABUZ01 (sample SAMN12813069, study PRJNA571459) | rock metagenome | isolation source: Antarctica rocks | place: Antarctica: Victoria Land, Linnaeus Terrace sud | collected 2015-12-21 | reverse complement strand
GCACCGCCGCGGCCGCGTCGACCCGGCCGAAGTAGTGGCCGGCCGGCAGCACGACGAGGTTGCCGGCGAATCGGTCGCCGCCGACGTGGCTGCACTCCCAGGTCTGCTCGGGTAGCAGTGCCGCGAGTGCCGCCAGTGCCGCCGCGATGGGCCGTCCCTGCAGCGCGCAGCAGACGTCGTGCTGGCCGTGGGTGCAGGCCAGGAAGGTCGGCTCCGGCGCGGGCGACCACGGCGGCGGTGCCGGCTCGGTCGGCCTGGGAAGCTGCAGGTCGGCGGGGTCTTCGAGGTCGTCGTCCCAGTCGACGAGACGAGTCAGCAGCCGTTCGAGCCCGACGCGGGAGTCCGCCAGCATCACCGTGCGGTGCTCGGCGGGGGTGTCGCGGCCCGGGCGGCGGATGGCCAGCAGCCGGGCGCCCGCCTGCGCGGCGGCCAGCTTGTAGCGGGCGTGCACGTCGGCGGCCATCCGACCTCGCGGCGGCGCCTGGGCCTGCCACGGACCAGGCTGCTCGACCAGCAACCAGCGGACGACCCCGCTCGCGGTGCCGACCATCGACTCTTTTCGGTGGGTCGACGCGACGCTGCAGCGGAACGCGCTCACTGGCGGCCCGCGATAGCCTGCACGGGCGCCAGAGCGCCTTCGCGCAGCAGGCGCCGGACCAGCACGACGCAGTCGTCGGCGTCGAGCCCGTCGGCTGCCTCGCCGGGGCCCTCCTCGTCGGCGAGCTCACCGACGCGCACCTCATGGCCGCCGAGCAGGCGCACCAGGGCTGGTGCGGCTACGGCGGGCAGGTCGATGATCCGGTCCGGCAGGTGCAACGTGACCCGACCGTGCTCGCCGCGCCCGATGTGCGGCGCGAGGCCGTGCCGCAGCCGCACGAGGGAGTCGGGACCCAGGGAGCGCACCGCCGCATCCGCTGCCAGCATCCCCACCGGCTCGACCGGGACGACCGAGCTCATCCGCTGCTGCAGCAACGGGTGGATGTCATCGACACTCAGGTGGCCCACCCAGTCCTGCAGGGCGTGCAGCAGCGCCGCGGCCTCCTCGGGGAGCGGGTCCTCCGCTGCGCCTCGGCTCACGGGCAGGGTCCGTCGTAGCTCGATCTGGTCGGCGGCGAGGCGCAGCGTGTCCTGCACGACGTCGTAGCGCGTCACCCCGAGCACCCCGATCGTCAGGTGCAGCGACCTGTCGTCGCCCGTCTCGGCCGCGTGCGGGAAGCCGCGGGGCACGTAGAGAGCATCGCCAGGGCCGAGGACGACCGAGAGCACCGGCTCGGTGCCCTCTGGCAGCAGTCGGCCGTCCGCGCCGACCAGGTCCGACGAGGGCTGCGAGGGCAGGGGGAGCGGCAGGACCGGGGTGTAGACGTGCCAGTGCTTGGTGCCGTCGACCTGCAGCACGAACACGTCGTGCGTGTCATGGTGCGGGGCGAAGCCGCGGGAGCCCGGCGGGGTGACATAGGCGTTGGCCTGCGTGGGTAGCCCGAGCTCGATGGCAAGTTCGCGGCAGAACCGCATCAGCGGCGGATGCAGCCGGTGCAGCGCCTGAAGGGCGAGCGTGGCGCCGTCGGCGTAGTGCTCGCGTAGCCGGTCGGCATCGGCCAGGTCGCTGATCCGGCGACCTCCGGCCACACCCGACCGCGTGGTGTCACCAAGGGTCGAGCCGTCACGCACGACCCGGAAGAACGGCTGCCGCAGGCCGCGGTTGGCGACGATCTCGTCGACGTCTCCGGGGCTCAGCAGGTCGGTGAAACCGTGCAGCTCGCCGGGCACGCAGCGGTGCTCGGCCGAGCGCGCGAGCAAGGGCTGCTGCGACCAGTAGTCGGCCAGGAAGGTGTCGGGATCGACCCGCACGCAGCGCACGAGGGCGGGCGCCCCGGCAGTAGCCGGGACGCCCGCCCCGGGCGAGCCGTGGTGGTCGAGCTCGGGGCTCAGGCCGCCCCACCGCTGCCGGCGCTGTCCGTCCCCGCCGGGTCGCTGCCGCGGGGGTCGGCCTGGGTGGAGCTGCTGTCGCCGGAGTCGGCGTCGCTGCCGCCACTGCCCCCGGTGCCGCCGCCACTGTCGCTGTCCGCGCCCGCCGGGTCGCTGCCGCGGGGGTCGGCCTGGGTGGAGCTGCTGTCGCCGGAGTCGGCGTCGCCGGCGCTGGCCTGGGGGGCGTTCTGCTCGGGGCTGCGCGGACCGGCATCGGTGCGCGTAGTGATCATGTTGTCGTCGGCGAGTGACATCGGCGTCCTCCTAGTTGGCTGAGATGAACCCTGAGGTGCGTCCGGAGCGCGTCACGTGGTGCGCTGCGGCTCCTTCGCGCTGATGCCCCCGCCCGCACCCGCGGAACCGTCCGCGCCGGCTCTGATCCCCCTCGCGGAACCACTCCCGGCTCGAGTCAGCTGAGGATGTCAGTCCGCGCGAACCGCCGCCAGGCCAGGACGAGCGGGACGACCGTCCACGGCACCTGCAGGGCGATGCCGCGCACCATGTCGGCGGTTTGCTGCGGCGACTGCAACAGCCCGAACCAGGAGAAGGCGTAGTGCGTCGGGAACGCCACGCGGACCACACCTAGCGAGGTCACCGCATCCAGCACGTTCGACAGGATGACGACGAGCACGGCGCCGCCCACCGCACCCAGTGGAGCGTCGGTCCGTACCGAGAACCAGAACGCGATGGCGGCGACGAAGGACAGTTGGGTCGCGACGTAACCGGTGGTCAGGGCCAACACGCGCAGGCTGGCACCGATTGGCAGGGACGAGCCGAGCGGCGTGGTCAGACCGTGCCAACCGAAGCACAGGGTGCCGGCGGTGAGCGCGACGACCGGGACGACCAGAACAGCGAGCAGCGCGGTCAGCACGGCGACGCTGAGCTTGGTCGACAGCAGGCGCCCCCGCGCCACGGGCCGGACCAGCAGGTAGCGCAGCGTGCCCCACGACGCCTCGGACGAGACCGGGTCGCCGGCCACGAGAGCTACGACGATGGTCAGCAGAAGGTTGGCGATCGTCGCCACCGCGAACAGGGCGAAGTTGGCCCCGGACAGGGTCGCGATGTCGACGAGCATCGGCTGCTGCCCGGGCGAGGCGTTGGTGCCACCGGTGACGAGCAACACGACGGCGAGCAGGATCGGGATGCCGACCAGCGCGAGCGCCACGGCGAGCGTGCGCTTGCGGCGGGCCTGCCGGCGCACCTCGACGCGGAGCAGGCTCACGGCATCGCCCGCGAGGCTCCGACGACCGCCGGCTCGCCGAGCGTCGCGCCGGGTCCGTGGTCCCCGTCGTCGGCTGCCCCGGCGGCACCGGCTCCGGCACCAGCCATGTGATCGTCCGACACCAGCTCGAGGAAGGCCTGCTCCAGCGCCCGCCGCGGGGTTGCAGCGCTGACCCGGACGCCCGCGCCGACGAGAGCGGCGACCAGGTCTGCCCGGTCCGCACCCGCGTCGGCGTCGAGCTCGATCACCAGGCCGGTCGGGTCCGGCTCGACCGAGGTCACGCCGCGCACCCGGCGGGCGATGGCAGCCGCGCGCTCCGCGTCGTCGGCCGGGAGCTCGAGGTGGACGGCCCGGTCGGCGCCGATGACCTCCGCCACTGTGCCGGTGGTGACCAGCTTGCCGCGGGCCATCACCACCACGTGGGTACACACCTGCTCCACCTCGGCCAGCAGGTGGCTCGAGAGCAGCACGGTCGTCCCCCGGGCGGCCAGCTCGCGGATCACCCGGCGGACCTCGACGATCTGCGGCGGGTCGAGACCGTTGGTCGGCTCGTCGAGGATGACGAGGTCCGGCTCGCCGAGCATCGCCTGCGCGAGCGCGAGTCGTTGCCGCATCCCCTGCGAGTAGGTGCGCACGGGCCGGTCGACGGCGTCACCGAGCCCGGCGACGGTCAGCGCTTCGTCTGCATGCGCCTGCGACCACGGCAGGCCGCCCGCCTCCCAGAAGTCGCGCAGGTTCTCCCGCCCTGTCGCCTGTGGGACGAAACCGGTGCCCTCGATGAATGTGCCCACCCGGCTCAGCGCCGGTGACCCTGGCCGCACGGGCGTGCCGAACAGCGACGAGCCACCGGCGTCGGGCAGCACAAGGCCGAGCAGCATCCGCAGCGCCGTCGTCTTGCCGGCGCCGTTGGGACCCAGCAGGCCCACGACCTGCCCGTTCTCGACAGTGATGTCGAGGCTGTCGACGACGGTCCGGCCGCCGTAGGCCTTGGTCAGCCCGCGGATCTCGACGGGGCGGGCGCGGGCGGCGACGGAGTCGGGGGCGGCCCGAGCAGTCGCGGCATCACGGCGCATCCGCCGCGCGCGCAGCAGGGCGACGGCGGTCCCCAGCAGCAGCACGGCGAGCAGCCCGAGAGCTGCGAGGGCGAGCGGCGCCAGCCCGCCGCCCGGTGGCACCGGCGACAGTGGCAGCACCAGCCCCGTGCCGGTACCGCCGGCGACGGTGTAGAGGGCGGGCGTCCGGGAGCCCGCGTACGCCAGGTCGGTGCTTGCGAACGTCAGCCGCATGTGGTGGCCGATGCCGAAGCGATGGGTCAGCGCGGGCAGGGTCACCCGCACGGTCCGCCCCTGCCCGACCAGCGGGGGGTTCGACACGCGCAGCGCCGCGATCTGCGAGTAGGGCAGCGAGGTGCTGCCGTCGGCGGAGACGTCGATGAGCTTGGCGAACAGAACTGCCTCGCCGCTGGTCGACGTCAGCCGGACCGTGGCCGTCGGGGTGCCGAGCAGGTCCATCGGCTTGGTCAGCGTCGGCCCGTCGAACGTCGCTGCCTGCCCGGGCAGGTCGGCTGACAGTTGGGGCGCGAAGCCGCTGATCGCGCCGAGGCCGGGGAAGCCCGACAGCGACGCGGGCTGGCCGCCGGGCGGGTTGACAGCGGGCTTGGTGCCCTCCAGCGCCATGGTCTGGGTTGGGATGCGCTGCGCCGGGTCGAGGACCAGGGTGCTGCTGTTGGCGCGGGCCGCCTCGAACCCCGCGCCGGTCTTGACGCGGGCGTCGCGCCGCAGCCAGCGGTCGAACCAGGTGCGGGTCAGGGAACGGACCCGGGTCGTCTCGTCACCGAACCCGCCGTCGTGGCCGCCGGCGAGCCAGACCTCTTTCGTGGGCACCCCGGCGCGGCGCAGCGTGTCGGCCGTAGTGCGGGCCTGGGCGAGGGGGAACAGCGTGTCGTTCTGCCCCTGCATCAGCAGGGTCGGCGCCTTCAGCCGGTCGATCACGCTCGCCACAGACGAGCGGGCCAGCGTAGCGGCGCCGCTCGGGGTGAGCCGACCGGCCGCCTGCGCGTCGGCGTAGGCGGCGCACACCTCCGGGGTGAAACCGGGACAGACTGGCGCCGCGGCCCCCGACGCGCCGCCGGCCCGTGTGCCGCCCGCTCCCGCCAGGGTGGTGCTGCCGAGACCGAAGAAGAGGCTTGCCCACCCGGACTTGAACACCCCTACGTCACTGGTGGCGGCGGCCTGCGGGCTGAACGTCGAGACGAGGCTGTTCCAGGTGATGCTGGCGGCCACCGAGTCGATCCGATGGTCGTACGCGGCGGCCAGCAGGGAAATGCCACCGCCGTAGGACGGGCCGGCCATCCCCACGCGGGGGTCGCCCGGCGCGTCGTGCAGCACGTCTGAGCGCGCGGCGAGCAGGTCGACGAGGGCCCGTACGTCGACCACGTCGTAGTCGGGGCTGTCGAGACTGATCTTGCCGGTGGCACCGCCGAATCCGCGGGCGGAGTAGGTGAGCACGACATAGCCGTGGCGGGCCAGGTCCAGGGCATCGCCACGCGACTCGTCAAGGCTGCCGCCGAATCCGTGCGCCAGGATCACCGCTGGAGCAGGCCGCGCTGCCGTCGCGGTCGCCGGGACGAACAGGCGGGTGGGGATCCTGACGTGCTGGTCGTGCCGCGGCCCGTCGGTGATGTCGAGCGTGCGCGCCTGCTCCTGCACCGCCGGTCCGTTCGAACGCAAGGTGAGCACGGCGACCGTGACCGCCAGGAGCGCGAGGACGACCAAGGCTCCGGTGACGGCCAGCAGCGGACGGCGGCGCAGCAGGGACACACCTCCAGCCTGCCTGAGCGCGTGCCGGGGCCTGGTCGCACCGCAACGCCCAGTTCGTGTCCTCCTCGGAATCGGGTGGTGACGTCTGGTCGTGACTGCCGCGCCGGTGCTCACGCGTTGGTGAACCAGGACGATGGGCTCGTTGTCGCCCTGAACTGGGCGCTGGGTCCGCTCGTGCTGGGTAAGGGGTCTTCGTGCTCTACCTGGTGCTCGCGCTGGGGGTACCGGTGCTGCTGCTCGGAGCCGTCATCGCGCTGGAGCGCTACGAGCGGATCATGTTGCAGCCGCCGGTGACCTCCTTTGCCGGCGCGCCGGAGCCTGGAGGACTGCCCGAGCAGCGGGTGCCGGTCAGTCCTGTGCTGCGCTCCGTCGCGGATGCGCGTCCGCTCAGCGTGGCCAGCCTCGACCTGGCGAGGTAGCGCCCGTTCACCTTGGCGAATCGTTGCTGGCTGCCAAAGGTTCTGCTGTCCGGCGGCTGCACACGCCCGAGCGGTCAGTTGCTCTGCTGAACGTCGTCGACGTAGGCCTGCAGCGGCCCTGTGCCCGTCTGGGTGGACAGCACTTGAATGCCGAGCGCCTTGTGCGCTGTCCATGCGGTGGACGTAGGCCGGAAAGAGATTGAGGTCCAACTTCCCGGCGTCAGCGGGGTGCAGGTACCGCCGTGCCAGGACCATCCGGAGTCCTGCAGCTGCACGGACGCGCACCAGCGGCTTCCGGGGGCGTCGACCGGTACTTTGACCCAGGCGCTGAGTAGCCCCCCGTTGGCGGGGGTCAGTGCGTTGCCTCCGTCGTTGAGGCGAAGCACTGCGGTGCTGGCGACGGTTGGGGGAAGTGTGACCTGCAGGCTGCCTGTGCCGGAGCGTGCGTCGGCGGAAGCTGCAACCTTCGCACCGACAGTTTCGGCCGCCCAGGGTGCAGAGCCCTGCTCGAAGTCGTAAACCTGGGTGGTAGGGGGAGTGGCGGCAGTGAGTAGGCGTGCTCGCAGGGCCGCGCCAAGCTGAGTCGGTGCCGTCGTAGGAGCTGATCAACGCGGGTCCGGAATTGCAGTCCCAGGTGTTCCAGGTCCAGCCCAGGTAGTTGACGTTGTGCCTGTCGGCCCAGTCCAGGTACCGGTTGATGAAGCCCGTCGCACAGTCGTTGGAACCGAGCTCGCCGGTGAGAACAGGAACCATCTTCGCTACTTGGCCGATGGAGCCGTCCCAGCATGTCTCGTTGTTGCACTGGCTGAAGTTGTAGATGTGGGCGCTGGCGCCGAGCTGGCCTGCTGGGTCGGTCGGTCGGTAGGCCAGCCAGTGCGACAGGTCGCTAGCCCAACCCAGCCCTCCGGCGAGTACGGGCTGGCGTGCGCCGGTGGCTCGAACCGCGTCGAGCAGAGTCTGCATTCCCGCCGTCCGCCAGCCCTCGGCGGTGGTGCAGCCGTTTCGCCAGCACTGCCAGCTGACATCGTGCGGTTCGTTGTAAAGGTCGAAGACCACGCCCGGGTCGCCGACGAAGCGGGTGGCCACCGAGGACCAGAAAGCGGGAGCGTGATCGGCGTCTGCCATCACCTGCTGGCCGGTGGCCTTCTGGGTACCGGGAGCGTTCCAGTGCAGGTCCAGCACGACGGCCAAGCCGGCGGCATGCAGCCGCTGGACGAAGCCGGCGATGGCGTTCTGGTAAGACTGGCCACCGTACTGCGTGGAAACGCCGTTGATGCCGAGCCAGCAGCTCTCGTTCAGGGGCAGCCGGACGGCGTTGACGCCCCAAGAGGTCATCGCTGCGATCGAGGTGTTGTCGGTCGGCCCGTCGAACAGCCCCCATCCTTGCGCGCAGGCGAACTCACTACCGGCGCGGTTGACTCCACGCAGGCGCAGCGCCCGGCCCGACGCGTCGACCAGGGAGCTGCCGACGACGCGCACCGCAACCGGCGCGCCCGCGGCAGTCACTGCCCGTGGCTCAAGCGCTACGACCGGGGCGGCGGGCGCCACAAGAGCGGCTCCGCACCCCAGCGCCGCGGCCACAGCCGACATCCGAGCAAAGGACCGGCGCTTGAGGATCACATGACGCAGGTCGGTACCGCTGCCGGCAGGTCTGTACTCCCTCTGGGGTGGCAGGCCTTTCTAAGGGCCGCGCTGGTGGCTGCCTGTGACGGAACAGGTAGCAAAAAGTAGCGTATGTAACGCTTTGGACACCGCTACGACATGTAGCTCGGCATACGCTAAGTAGCAACGGGCGCTAGCTGCCGCAGGGGTCAATGCGCAGCGTTGCGCTCGTACGAAGCAAGACCAGTTAGCCCGCGTAGTCATCGACCGGCCGGTCACGGGCGCTGCGTCTGGTGCAGGGGAGCGACGTCACCCGACGTGCCCGCTCCACCGTAGATCAGCGATCCCACGGATGGGAAAACGGTGCTTGTTGCCTTGAGCGCGCTCGTCGTGCTGCTATCTGTCGCTTTCGGGTCGATCGCCGCTCTCACGCTCAGTTGGATGTTGTACGCCTGGCGTAGCCCCGAGGGGCTGGCCCGCACCTCGTTCACGCGTGACTTTCCGGAGCCAGCTCGTTCGCTGAGCTTCTCGCTGATCGTCCCGGCACGGCACGAGGATCAGGTTCTCGGGCGGACGCTGGACACGCTGTCCGCTCTGCGGCACACGGATGTTCAGATCATCTGCGTTGTCGGGCACGATGACCCCGACACCGCAGCGGTGGCGAGGCTCGCTGCGGCACGCCACCCCGGCCGCGTGCAGGTCGTTGTCGACCACTCTTGGCCCCAAGAACAAGCCGAAGGCGCTCAACACAGCCCTGCCGTTCTGCACCGGGGACATCGTGGGTGTCTTCGATGCCGAGGACGAGGTAGCCGCAGACCTGCTCGGTGCCATCGAGGCGGCGTTCCATCACGACCACGCCGATGTCGTCCAAGGCGGGGTGCAGCTAATGAACATCGGCACGAGCTGGTGGTCGCTGCGAAACTGCATGGAGTACTTCTTCTGGTTCCGCAGCCGGCTGCACTTCCACGCTGACCGTGACTTCATCCCGCTCGGTGGCAACACTGTCTTTGTCCGCACCGCGCTGCTGCGCGTCGTCGGCGGCTGGGATCCCGAGTGCCTTGCCGAGGACTGCGAACTCGGAGTGCGACTGAGCTCGCTCGGTGCCTGGGTCAGCGTGGCCTACGAGCCGGGACTCGCGACGCGCGAGGAGACGCCCGGCTCGATTCGTGCCCTTGTGAAGCAGCGGACGAGGTGGAACCAGGGCTTCTTGCAAGTGCTACGCAAGGGCGTGTGGCGGGGCCTGCCGACCCGGCGGCAGCGCCTACTGGCCCGCTACACGCTGCTGACCCCCTTCCTGCAGGCGTTCACCGGCGTCCTGGTGCCGGTGTCGCTGGCGCTGATGTTCTTCGCCACCACACCCGCCCTGGTCACCCTGTTCGGCTTCCTCCCCTTTTTAATGGTCATCGGTTCGGTGGCAGTCGAGGTTGTCGCCCTTCGGGAGTTCTCGCAGAGCTACCAGGTGAAGGTCCGTACCCGCGATTACCTGCGGCTGGTGGCTGGCACCCTGCCCTACCAGTGGCTGCTTGCTGCTGCAGCCATCCGCGCGGTTTGGCGGGAGCTCCACGACAAGCGGGACTGGGAGAAGACCGAGCACACCAACGCCCACCGGCCGGCCGCCGGTACCACCCCGGACCAGGTGATCGACCTGCGCGACGGCCGCCACCCGCAGGTCCAGCTCACCCACGACGCGAGCATTTTTGAGGGAACGCGATGACGACCAGCGCGACCAGTTCAGCCACCCTGGCGCCTGACCGTTCGGTGCTGCACCGCGCGAGCAGTGGCGTGTCGACTCGCCCCAGACCGTCGACGTCGACCGACCCGAGGACCATCGCGCAGCACCCGGTGACGCCGCGCACGCGAGTAGGGCAGTGGCGGGGTTGGACCGTGCTGGTTGCGGCCGCAGCGATGCTGGCCGTGGGGGTGGTGCATGCGAGAGGCATGTACACCGCGCCGATCCGGTTCGACGACGAGGGCACGTACGCCGCGCAGGCTCATACGTTGCTCACGCAGGGCCCGCTTGCCCCTTACACGTACTGGTATGACCATCCACCACTGGGGTGGATGGTCCTGGCCGGGTGGATGGGAACCCTAGGTGCGCTGTGGGATGCACCCAACCTGATCGGGTCGGGCCGTCAGCTGATGCTGGTCCTGGACGTGCTGTCGGTGGCCCTGGTGGTTCTTCTTGCCCGTCGGACCGGTCTGGCCCGTTGGGTAGCCGGCTCAGCCGGGCTGCTGTACGGCCTCAGTCCCTTGGCGCTGACGTACCACCGAATGCTGCTGCTGGACAACATCGCTACCCCGCTGTTGCTGGGAGCGCTCATCCTGGCGATGTCGCCGACACGCCGGCTGTCCGCTGCCCTGGGCAGCGGCATGTTGCTCGCTAGCGCGGTCCTGGTCAAGGAAACCGTCCTGCTGATGTTGCCGTTCGTGCTGTGGGCGCTATGGCGCAGTTTCACCGGCACCACAAGGCGCATGTGCGTCACCGTCTTTGGGCTGGGACTCGTCCTTCCCGCCCTGCTCTACCCCCTGTTCGCCGTCACCAAGGGCGAACTGACACCGGGACCTGGGCACGTCAGCCTCTGGCAGGGCGTGTTCTTTCAACTCCTGGGTCGGCAGAGTTCGGGAAGTGTCCTACAGGCCGGCAGCGACGCCCACGCTGTCGTCGCCGGTTGGCTGTCGATCGATCCGTACCTCATTGCCGCGGCTAGCGCCTTGGTTGTTCCAGCCCTGCTCATTGCGCGGCTTCGTCCCATCGCCGCAGCCCTGCTGTTCGCTGGCGTAGCGATCCTGAGACCCGGTTACCTCCCCGTCCCCTACATCGTTGCGCTTGTCCCGTTTGCTGCACTCGTCGTTGCCGGCGTCCCGGGCGCGCTGACGGCCGCCCTGCTGCGTCGGCTCCGAGAGCCCGTCAGCCGGTCAGCATGGTCGCTGGCGACCCGCACGGCGTCAGGAGTCGCGCTTGCCGGGCTCGTCACCGGGCTTGTCATCGGTGTGCAAGACGTCCGGCCGCACTGGTACTACGGGGATGTTTCGTTGATGCACACGAACTTCGACCGTCCCTACTTGGACTCCACCGCGTGGTTACAAGCCAACGTGCCCAAGAACGCGACCCTGCTCGTCGACAACGTCACCTGGACCAGTCTGCTCAGCGCTGGCTACCCGCAGCAGAACCTGATCTGGTTCACCAAGCCCAACGCGGACCAGCAGGTAGACCGGCGTGTCCCAAACTGGCAGGCGATCACGTACGTGGTGTCAAGCGACATCATCCGGACCTCACGGCAGAACGGAGGGACCGTCAAGGACGCGCTGCTGCACTCACGGCCGGTCGCTCGATGGGGCTCGGGATCACACGAGATCGAGATTCGCAAGGTCGGGCCGTGAACCGGCTGACAACCCCCGACATCACGATCGTCGTGCCGACACGCAACGAGGTACAGAACATCGACCCGCTGGTTCGTCGCACGGCCGCTGCCATGGCCGGTGCAGGACTGACGTGGGAGATGCTTGTCGTGGACGACAGCGACGACGACACGCCGGCTCGGGTGCACCGGCACGCGGCAGCCGGCATGCCCGTGCGGCTGCTCCACCGGAGTCCCGGCCAGCGGGTGGACGGCCTGTCCGGGGCGGTCAGCGCAGGCTTTCGAGACGCTTGGGGTGACGTGCTCGCCGTCATGGACGCTGACCTTCAGCACCCGCCGGAGGTGCTGCCAGAGCTTGTTGCCGCAGTCTCTCAGGTCCACGTTCAGATAGCGATCGCAAGCAGGTACTGCCGCGGGGCGGGTAGTGACGCCACTGACGGTCTGGATGGTCCGTGGCGCCTCCTCGTCTCCCAGATGTGCCGATGGCTTGTCTGGCTGGTGCGTCCTCGGTTGTGGGGCGTCCGCGACCCGTTGGCCGGCTTCTTCATGGTGCGTCGCGACGTGCTCGCCGGTGTCGTGCTGCGCCCCACTGGTTACAAGATCCTGCTCGAGCTGCTAGCCCGAGGAAACTGGACGAACGTCGTCGAGGTGCCCTACCGGTTTGCTGCGCGTGAGGCCGGGACGTCAAAATCCGAACTGCGGCAAGGCCTCATCTTCCTGCAACACCTCGTGCGGCTGGCGATCGATCGCGGCTCCGGTGCCGGTGTCGTCACGCCAGAGGTCATCGACCTGACCGACTTCGGGCTCACCGTTCCGCCAGACTTAGCCCGACCGCGGCGCTGAGACATCGTGCGGCGCAGTAGAGATCGGCTTTTCAGCATGGTCGCCCTACTGCTGCTTACCGCCACAGTGGTGAGTTGCTCGGGCAACCGCACGACTGCTTGCACGAGTGATGCCGTAACCGCACGATCACTCAGTGATCTGCATTCCTTCACCACCTGGGTGCACCAGAATGGGGTGCAGGGCGCGATCGGCGAGGTGGGCTGGCCAGGCGAGCCAGCCGGCGCGGACGCTGCCAAGTGGAACACCCTCGCCAAGAAGTGGTACGCCGCCGCTGACGACGCCCAAGTCGGGGTGTTCGCCTGGTCTGCCGCCGAGCGGTGGGCGCCGGATTACCTGTTGGCCATCTATCGCAACAGCGGCCTTGCAGCGCCGGGTGCCGCACCATATGTCATAGGTAGCCAAGCTCAAGTGGTCGAGAGCCACCTTTCGGCCGACGGGGGCCTGCGCGGCGTCTCCCTTGCAGATGGCACTTTCGGTGCGTCGCTGGACAACGGCAGCAGGTATTCGACGAGCAACCGTGGCACCTACGGCACGGACTATGTTTACCCGTCGTCGCAGTTTCTGCAGTTCTTGGCAAGCCGGGGGATCCGGCAGATGCGACTGGCGTTCACCTGGGAAAGGCTGCAGCCCGTGCTCAACGCGCCGCTGGACCCAATAGAGGTAGGCCGGCTCGTCTCCGTGCTCCACGCCGCTGCAGGGGCTGGAATCTCCGTGGTCCTCGACCTGCACAATTACGGCAGATACGCCGAGCAGACGCCGGGCGCGGGGCGAAACGTACTGCTGCTGGGATCGTCTGAGTTGCCCGCCTCTGCCCTCGCCGACTTCTGGGGTCGATTGGCACCGGTCTTGCCCGCAAGCAAAGCGATCTCCGGGTACGGGATCATGGACGAGCCGCACGACCTGCCCGGCGGTGCCAAGGGGTGGGAAGCGGCTTCAGCGCTTGCCGTGACCGCGATCCGCAGGACAGATGCCCGCACCCCGATCTACGTCGGGGGATATGCCCATTCCAGTGCGGCAGGGTGGCCTCAGGAGCATCCGAAGCCTTGGATTCCGCCCGTGAACTGGCCGGTAGTCTACGAAGCGCACCAGTATTTCGACACCTCGCGCGAGGGCTTTTACCAGGAGAATTACGGACAGACCAACGCCGCTGCTGCCAAGCAAGGGTGGGCAGACTGCTCAGCTCCCCTGTAGCAAGTTCGATGCGAATGCCCGTCGCGGACGCTGAGCCGCGGGCTGTTCTTGGCAGGCGCCGGGGCGAAGCCCGGGCGCAGCGACCGGCGGCGCTATGGACGGGCTGCCCCATCTGACGGAGCGGGTGACCGGGATCGAACCGGCATGGCCAGCTTGGAAGGCTGGGGCTCTGCCATTGAGCTACACCCGCACGACTGCGGAAGATGACGATACCGGCGGACGACGACCGCGTATGCAGAAGCATCAACGGGGCGGGGGGTGGGCGCTGGCCCGAGAAGCTGCGGGTCACGCACCGTGGCCGCTGCGCCGGTTGACCGTATGATCGGCGGCGCACGCCGGGGCGTAGCGTAGTGGCTAGCGCGCCTGCTTTGGGAGCAGGAGATCGGGAGTTCGAATCTCCCCGCCCCGACCGCTTCCGACGGGCCCACCCGGCCCGGCGCAGCGCCGCCCGAGCCGCCGCACGCCCACGACCAGGAGAACTGACGCCGCCGTGAAGGCCACCCGAGAAGCACTCAGCCCGACCCGCATTAAGCTCACGGTCGAGGTGCCATTCGAAGAGCTGCGCCCCAGCGTCGACGCCGCCTACAAGAAGATTGCCGCACAGGTCAGGGTCCCCGGCTTTCGGCCCGGCAAGGTGCCCGCCCGCATCATCGACCAGCGCGTCGGCCGCGGGCACATCCTCGACGAGGCCCTGCAGGAGGCGCTGCCACGCTTCTACTCGGAGGCGGTCGAGTCCGAGTCGCTCGACGTGCTCTCGCGGCCCGAGGTTGACGTCGCCGAGTTCACCGACGGCGCCCCCCTGGTGTTCACCGCCGAGGTCGACGTACGCCCCGAGATCCAGTTGCCCTCGACCGACGGCCTCACTGTGACGGTTGACGACGTCGAGGTCGCCGATGTCGACGTCGACGAGCAACTCGACTCGATGCGCGACCGCTTCTCCACGCTGCAACCGGTCGAGCGGCTCGTCGCCGAGGGTGACTACCTCACCATCGACCTCGCCGCGAGCGTCGACGGGGAGACGGTCGAGGGAGCCGCCGCCAACGGCATGTCGTACGAGGTCGGGGGCGACAACGTCATCGCCGGGATGGACGAGGCGGTCATTGGTGCCGCTGAGGGCGAGCAACGCACGTTCCAGACCGAGCTGCAGGCGGGGGAGTTCGCCGGCCGCACCGCCGACGTCACCGTCACGGTGCGCTCGGTCAAGGAGAAGATCCGGCCCGACCTCGACGACGACTTCGCCACCACGGCAAGCGAGTTCGACACCCTCGACGAGCTGGTGGGTGACGTGCGCACCCGGCTCGAGCGGGTCAAGCGTCTGGAGCAGGGGATGCAGGCGCGCGACCGCGTGCTCGAGCGGCTGCTGGAGCTCACCGACATCCCACTGCCCGAGTCGGTGGTGCAGAGCGAGATCGAGGCGCGCGAGCACTCGCTGGGTCATCAGCTCGAGCAGGTCGGCCTCGGCCGCGAGGCCTACCTGGCCGCCGAGAACAAGACCGCCGAGGAGTTCGACGCCGAGGTCCGCGAGGGGTCCGAGAAGGCGGTCAAGGCGCAGTTCGTGCTCGACGCGCTCGCGTCCCGCGAGGAGCTGAACGTCAGCCAGGAGGAGCTCACCGAGCACCTGATCCGCCGCGCGCAGCAGTCACAGATGCCGCCGCAGGAGTTCGCCAACCAGGTGATGCAGCAGGGGCAAGTCGGCATGCTGATGGCCGAGGTCGTGCGCGGGAAGGCGCTCGCGACCCTGCTCGAGTCGGCGACGGTTACCGACGCCTCCGGGCGCCCGGTCGACCTCGCCGCGCTGTCCACGGACGCCGACGAGCTGGAGACTGAGGCGCTGGCAGATGACAACCTCGCCGATCGTGATGACGAGTACGACGACGATCTCGACGACGACGAGCTCGCCGGCGACACGGCCGACGACGACGCGACCGAGCGCGTGACCGGCGACGGCGCGCCTGTTGGCCCCGAGCTTGGGGATGCCACCGCCGGCCAGGCTGACGCCTCCAGCGGCCCCAGCGATGCCGAGGCCTTCGCTGCCGAGACCGAGCAGATCGCCGAGGTCTCGGGCGGCGCGGAGATAGGCGACCCAGCCGGGCCGTCGCACGCGCGGGACGACAAGCCGGCCGCGCAGGGCTGACCGACGTAGGGCAGCGTCAGGCGCCCCGGTCCAGGGCCGCGGCGTCGGCTCGTCCAAACTGCATGTGTCATCCCGTGTAGCTCGGCGTGTCGGGCGGCGCCGTTCCGAGTCCGGTTGCGGATCGCCCGATGACACCTGCAGTTTCAACCGGCGCGGCTCACGGGCCCTCCGCGGGTCACTCACGCCTACGGCGACCGACTCACTCACGCCTACGGCGACCGACTCACTCACGCCTACGGCGACCGACTCACTCACGCCTACGGCGAACAACTCACTCACGCCTACGGCGACCGACTCACTCACGCCTACGGCGAACAACGTCTTCAAGGGGACGGGACTGTCGGACCCGGTGGTTAATGTCAGCGACAGGCGAGACCGGGCGCAGCAGTCGCGTCACAGCCGGCCCGCGGATTGTCGTAACGAGAGGGAGTCTGCTCATGAGCGAGCTTGTCAGCCCCACCCTGAGGGGGCCTGGTCCGGGTGCACCCACGCTTGACGAGCGGGTCTTCGACCGGCTGCTGCGGGAGCGGATCATCTTCCTCGGCAGCGTCGTCGAAGACACGATTGCCAACCTCATCTGCGCCCAGCTGCTGCTGCTCGCGGCTGAGGACGAGAAGCGCGACATCGCCCTCTACATCAACTCCCCGGGCGGCTCGGTCACCGCGGGCATGGCCATCTACGACACGATGGAGTTCGTCCCCAACGACGTGGCGACCTTCTCCCTGGGCCTCGCTGCCAGCATGGGCCAGTTCCTGCTCTGCGCCGGCGCGAAGGGGAAGCGCTACGCCCTCCCGCACTCGCGGATCATGATGCACCAGCCGTCCGGCGGCATCGGCGGCACCGCTGCTGACATCGCCATCCAGGCTGAGCAGATGATCTACACACGGCGCACGCTGCAGGAGCGGATCGCCTATCACACGGGGCAGACGCACGAGAAGATCGAGGAGGACTCCGACCGCGACCGCTGGTTCACCGCGGAAGAGGCAAAGGAGTACGGCTTCGTCGACCACGTCGTCCAGCGCGCTGCCCAGGTGCCCAGCGCTGGGCCGGTCAGTTGAGGAGCGAGCAGATGCCCTACCCGAACCCGAGCGGGCGCTACGTCCTACCCAACATCATCGAGCGCACGAGCCGCGGTGAGTACGGGATGGACCCTTACTCCAAGCTGCTCAAGGAGCGCATCGTCTTCCTCGGCGTGCAGATCGACGACGTCTCGGCCAACGACGTGATGGCGCAGCTGCTGTACCTGGAGTCCGAGGACCCGGACCGCGACATCAACATCTACATCAACTCACCGGGCGGCTCGTTCACCGCGCTCACCGCCATCTACGACACGATGCAGTTCATCCGCCCCGACATCTCCACGGTCTGCCTGGGGCAGGCCGCCAGCGCGGCGGCCGTGCTGCTCGGCGCCGGCGCGAAGGGCAAGCGGTTCGCCGTCCCCAACGCTCGCATCCTCATCCACCAGCCAAGTGGTTCGGGCGAGGGGCAGTCGAGCGACATCGAGATCCAGGCGCGCGAGATCATGCGGATGAGGGCTCTGCTCGAGCACATGCTCTCTGAGCACACCGGCCGTTCCGAGGACCAGGTGCGCATCGACATCAACCGCGACAAGATCCTCACCGCCGCCGAGGCCGTCGAGTATGGCCTGGTCGACGAGGTGCTGAAGTCGCGCAAGACGTCTGCGCTGCGCAACGTCAGCTGACGCGCTCGTATGTCCCCGCGGGTGGCGGCGGTCGTTGTAGCGTCCCACCGCGGGCGGCGACGAGTCGGCCCGTCCAGCCAGCAAGCGGGTATGCCGGCACAAACGTCGGCGCAGCAGGTGCAGGAGGGGTTCAGCACCCCACGAGCAGCAGGGGGATGACGCGGTGGCGCGCATCGGTGATGGTGGTGACCTGCTGAAATGCTCGTTCTGCGGCAAGTCGCAGAAGCAGGTCAAGAAGCTCATCGCAGGGCCAGGTGTGTACATCTGCGACGAGTGCATCGACCTCTGCAACGAGATCATCGAGGAGGAGCTGAGCGAGTCCTCTGAGCTCAAGTGGGACGAGCTGCCCAAGCCCAAGGAGATCTTCGCCTTTCTCGACTCTTACGTCGTGGGCCAGGAGACGGCGAAGAAGACGCTCTCGGTCGCCGTCTACAACCACTACAAGCGGGTCCAGGCAGGTGGCAACGAGCCCAGCAAGAGCGACGTCGAGCTGGCCAAGAGCAACATCCTGCTGCTCGGCCCGACCGGCTGCGGCAAGACGCTCCTGGCGCAGACGCTCGCTCGGATGCTCAACGTCCCCTTTGCCATTGCTGACGCCACCGCGCTCACCGAGGCGGGCTACGTCGGTGAGGACGTCGAGAACATCCTGCTCAAGCTGATTCAAGCCGCCGACTACGACGTCAAGAAGGCCGAGACCGGGATCATCTACATCGACGAGGTCGACAAGATCGCCCGCAAGTCGGAGAACCCGTCGATCACCCGCGACGTCTCGGGTGAGGGTGTCCAGCAGGCTCTGCTCAAGATCCTCGAGGGGACGACGGCGAGTGTTCCGCCGCAAGGGGGTCGCAAGCACCCGCATCAGGAGTTCATCCAGATCGACACCACCAACGTGCTGTTCATCTGCGGCGGCGCCTTCGCCGGGCTCGAGAAACTGATCGCCGGGCGCAACGGAGCCAAGGCGCTGGGATTCCGCGCCATCGTGCAGAGCAAGGACGACTCGGAGTCGGCCATCCTCGGCGAGGTCATGCCCGAGGACCTGTTGAAGTTCGGCATGATCCCGGAGTTCATCGGCCGGCTACCCGTGCTGACGAGCGTGGCGCACCTCGACCGCGAAGCGCTCATCCGCATCCTCACCGAACCGCGCAACGCCCTCGTCAAGCAGTACAAGCGGTTGTTCGACCTCGACGGCGTCGACCTCGACTTCACGGAAGACGCGCTGGAGGCCATTGCCGACCTCGCGATCCTGCGCGGCACGGGCGCCCGCGGGCTGCGGGCGATTATGGAAGAGGTCCTGCTGTCAGTCATGTACGACATCCCGGGGCGGAAGGACATCGCCAAGGTCGTCATCACCGGCGAGGTCGTCAGCCAGCACGTCAACCCCACCCTCGTTCCGCGGGAGATCACCCCGGCGAAGCGGGAGCGGCGCGACAAGTCGGCCTGACGTCACACGCCTGGCGTTGCGAGGTTCGACGCCCAGCTACGTTGCTTCGGGGCGCTTCGGCGCTTCGGGCTCCTGGTAGCCGGCGAGCTGCCGCCCACTCGCCAGCAGGTGGCCGTTCTCGTCGACGATGTCGCACGTCTCGTCCAGCCACCCGCCCGAAATCAAAGCCGCGCGGTGCCGAACGCCCACCCACTCCGTAGTGGGCAGAGCGCGGAGCTGAACGTCGAAGGACACGGTCGGAACCCACCCGGCAATGCCCATCGCGAACGTCACGGGCGGCAGCGCGTCGACTGCGACGAGCAGCCAGAGCAGGTCAAGCACGCCGTCGCGAGGCCGCATCCAGCCGCGTGCCTCGGGGACGCCGCTGGCCTCGCCGGACACCCAGCCGGAGGTGGCCGGGTCCATGCGCAGGTCGACGTGCCCCAGGTGTCCGACCTGCGCGCTCGCCGGGTTGGACGAGGGTGCGGGGAGGCAGGACTCCAGTGGCGGCAGGAGGAGCGCGCGGTCGGGGTCCGCCCACAAGCTCGTCCCGGGAGGTGAGAGTTCGCCGGCGGTGACAATGACCTCGGCGCAGTTGCGGTCGCCGGAGTAGAGCGAGCCCCGGACCACACTTGTGCGCCGGCCTGAGCGCAAGCGCAGCGCTTCGACGACCGCAGGGCCCGCCTGCGGCGGCGCCAGGAAGTGGGCGCTGACGCTCAGCGGATGCGGATGCTCGGACTCGGTCAGCGTCGCCTCCACCATCTCCCGCAGCAGGTAGCCGCCGAAAAGCTTGCTGCCGATCGACCAGTCGGCGTCGAGGTTCAACAAGAGCTCGGTCGGACCGCTCACCAGGCTCGAAGTCATGGCCTTCAGATTAGGGCGCCTCGGCCGCGGACGGCAGGGCGCGGGTGTGAAGTGCTCGACCTCTCCAACCTGCAGGCTCGTAGGGCCGGGCTGGCAAGGCCGGGTGCGTTGCCCCCACGCGGCTGATGCCGGTGTGGCGACCGGGGTCGAGGCTTCTACTAGTGCTCGGCGTAGGCCCGAAGCTCGCGGGTCTTGGCTGCCAGCCCGCTCACGTCCATGCTGCCGGAAGCCTGGGTGACACCGGTGGTTGTCGTGGCCGTCCACACGCACCACGAGCCGGCGGTCCTGCCCGACTCGCCACCGCAGGTCATCTGCCCACCGGCCGCTCCGGCCGGCAGGACCCTGGCCGCGATGGCGCGGTCTCCCGCGCGCGGCTGCGACAGGCCCCTGATCAGGCTGCTGCCGGTCTTGGACGTCTTGGCTCCACCGCGGTAGACGGCGACGTCGACTGCGCCGGCACCCGTGCCAAAGGCGAGGACCTTGGCGGGTGCGGGGGTGCCCGGAGCCCGGCGAGCAAGTGCAGTGGTGACCGACGTGCGGGTGGCAGCGGCTGCCGCCGCCCTCTCCGCCGGCAGCCCGGCGATGTTGCTCGGCGAGGCGAACCGGAGCGCGCCGGCGCCGATCACGGGAGTGGGGACGGGTGTGGAACTGCCGGACCCGCCGAGCTGGCTGTAGGCGAAAAGGCCGCCGCCCGCGAGCAGCACAGCGGCGCCGCCCGCCATTAGGGCTTTACGCGGGGAGCGCTTCGACGCCGAGTCGGTGGTGGCCGATGGCGTCAGGCGATGCAGGCCGTGCTTCTGCCGGGCGCCGAACTGCTCGGGTTGTGCCCGCTCGGCGCTCTGGCCGCCGGGTGCGGCGGCAGGATCCGCCTCTCGCTTCCTACTGCCGCGGCCCGAGAACCTGCGCCGTTTCACGCCGGTCACCGCCGGAAGCCCGGCGGCAGGGTCGGATCCGAGTGCCTGAGGCCCCCACAGTGCTTCGGCGGTGGGAGGCGGCGGGCCTGCGAACGTCTGCATGCCGTACGGCGGCGGGGTGGGCGGGAAGCTCGGGGGAGCGCCGGGCTGGTACTGCGGCGTCGACGGTGGTGATGCGTACTGCTGCTGCTCGGCCGGTAGAGCCTGGTAATGCGGGTGCACCTGCTGGTCGGCTGGCTGCTGCTGGTATTGCTGTTCGAAGGGCGACGGCTGCTGCTCGTACTGCTGGGCCGGCTGGTACTGCTGGGCCGGCTGGTACTGCTGGGGCTGCTGGTACTGCTGGGGCTGCTGGTACTGCGGGGTCTGCTGGTACTGCGGGGTCTGCTGGTAGTGCTGCGGCGCCTCGGCCTGCTGCTGGTACTGGGCCGGCTGGTACTGGGCCGGCTGGTACTGGGTCGGCTGGTACTGGGTCGGCTGATACTGGGTCGGCTGGTACTGGGTCGGCTGATACTGCTGGACTAGGTCCTCAGGCGGCTGCTGGTACTGCTGCTGCGGCTCGACCTGCTGCCGGTCATGCGGCGGCTGGTACTGGGGTTGCTGGTACTGCGGCTGCGCGTACTGGGGCTGCGCGTACTGCTGGGGCGCGTCCGCGTACTGCTGCGGCTGGTGGTACTGCTGGGGCTGGGCGTACTGCTCGGGCACGTCCGCGTACTGCGGCACCTGCTGGTACTGCTGTGCTGGCTGGTACTGCTGCGTCTGCGCGTACTGCGGGGGCGACTCGGCGTACGGCTGCTGATACTGCTGCTCGCCTTGGTGCTGCTGATCGCCTTGGTGCTGCTGCTCGCCTTGGTACTGCTGCTCGTACGACGGCGCTTGCTCGGCACCTCGCTGCCCGGGCACACCGCCCACGTCCGGGCTCGTCCCGGGTGGGTCGAAAGCCACGCCGGGCAGGATCGTGCGAGCGGCCAGCGGGGTGTCCTGGGTCGACACGTGCTACCTCCGGTAGGTGGGTCGTCCGGTACTCGTGCAGTGGCGACAGGTGGGCAGTCGTTACTGGGGCCATCGGCACGCCGTGGCCTGTCCCTGAGAGGGGATCTTCGGAACCCCCCAGCCGGGTTGTGAGAGGCTGCCGACGTGGCTGCGCAGCGCTGGGGCATGACGGTTCCGCTCGACTCACTTCCCCTGGTGGAGCACCGCGAGCTCTACCGCGAGCTGGTCGACCTGGGCTACACCGACATCTGGTCCAGCGAGGCCGGCGGCACCGACGGCTTTACCCCGCTCACGCTCGCAGCCGCCTGGGCGCCTGAGCTCCGCCTGGGTACCGCGATCACCCCGGTCTACCTGCGCGGACCGGCGTTGCTGGCCCAGTCGGTCGCGGCGCTCGCGGAGGCGTCGCAGGGCAGGTTCGTGCTCGGCGTCGGTACCAGCAGCAACGTCATCGTCGAGCGATGGAACGGGATGAGCTTCGACCAGCCGTTCCAGCGGGTGCGCGACACCGTCCGCTTCCTGCGTACCGCGCTCGCCGGCGGCAAGGTGGTCGAGGAGTACGAGACGTTCGCCGTCAACGGCTTCCGCCTGGGCCGCCCCCTGCCCGAGGACCAGCGGCCGCCCATTCTCATCGCCGCCCTGCGCCCAGGGATGCTGCGGCTGGCGGGCCGCGAGGCCGACGGCGTCATCCTCAACTGGCTCGCGGCCGAGGACGTCCCGACCGTGACCAACTACGTGCACGAGGCAGCTGACGGCGCCGACAGCGCCGACCGCGAGGTCGCCGCCCGCATTTTCGTGCTCCCCGTCGACGACGCCGAGACGGCCCGCACGATCGGGCGGATGGCCATCGCCGCCTACCTGACCGTGCCGGTGTACGCGAAGTTCCACGAGTGGCTGGGGCGCGGCGAGCAGCTGGCCGGGCTGTGGAAGAACTGGGAAGCCGGCGACCGCAAAGCCGCCGTTGCCGCCATCCCCGACGAGATCGTCGACGCGCTGATCGTCCACGGCTCGCCGGATGTCTGCCGCGAGCACGTCGAGCGTTACGTCGCGGCCGGCGTCGGCACCCCCGCCATCGCCCTGCTGCCCGGCCAGTACGACCAGCGCGAGGCCATCCGCGCGCTCGCCCCCAAGCGGTAGCCGGCCAGCGCCAGCCGTCGCCCCCCTGCCGCGGGAGGCCGAGCCCTGGATGGCGCCCAATCTCTAGACTCGACCTCATGCCCAGCGAGACCCTGCGCCCCGATCTGCCGACGACGTACGACCCGTCGTCGGTCGAGGCGCAGGCCTACCAGCGCTGGGTCGACGCCGACGTGTTCCGGGCTCGCGGCGACGGCCGGCCGGCGTTCACCATCGTCATCCCGCCGCCCAACGTCACCGGGTCGCTGCACATCGGCCACGCCTTCGGGCACACGCTGATGGATGCGCTGGTCCGCCGCAAGCGGATGCAGGGCTACGACGCGCTGTGGCTGCCAGGGATGGACCACGCCGGCATCGCCACCCAGAACGTGGTCGAGCGCGAGCTCGCCGGCGAGGGGCTCTCGCGGCACGACCTCGGCCGCCAGGCGTTCGTCGAGCGGGTGTGGCAGTGGAAGGCCGAGTACGGCGGCAGGATCCTCGGCCAGATGCGCCGCCTCGGCGACAGCGTCGACTGGTCGCGTGAGCGCTTCACGATGGACGATGGCCTCTCGCGCGCCGTCCGCACGATCTTCAAGCGGCTGTACGACGACGACCTGATCTACCGCGCCGAGCGCATCATCAACTGGTGCCCGCGGTGCCTCACGGCGCTGTCCGATATCGAGGTCGAGCACCGCGACACCGACGGCGAGCTCGTGTCGATCGGCTACGGGCCGCTGGTCGTCGCCACTACCCGCGCCGAGACGATGCTCGGCGACACCGCCGTGGCCGTGCATCCGGACGACGAGCGCTACGCCCACCTCGTCGGCACGACGGTGACGCTGCCGCTGACCGGCCGGGAGATCCCGGTGGTGGCCGACGAGCACGTCGACCCCGCGTTCGGCACCGGTGCGGTCAAGGTCACCCCGGCGCACGACCCGAACGACTTCGAGATCGGGCAGCGGCACGGCCTGGCCGCCATCACGGTGATGGACGAGCGGGGTGTGATCACCACACCCGGGCCGTTCCAGGGGCTCGACCGGTTCGAGGCGCGCCCGGCCGTCGTCGCCGCACTGCGCGAGCAGGGCTTGATCGCCGCCGAGAAGCGCCCGTACGTGCACAGCGTCGGGCACTGCTCGCGCTGCGGCACCGTGGTGGAGCCCCGCCTGTCGCTGCAGTGGTTCGTGCGCGTCGCGCCGCTGGCGAAGCGGGCCGGCGATGCGGTGCGGCAGGGCGAGACGGCCATGGTGCCGGCGTCGATGGCGCAGCGCTACTTCGGCTGGGTCGACGACATGCACGACTGGTGCATCAGCCGGCAGCTGTGGTGGGGCCACCGCATCCCGGTCTGGTACGGCCCGGACGGCGAGGTCGTGGCCCCCGGGCCGGACGACCCGCCGCCGACGGGCGAGGGCTGGGTACAGGACGAGGACGTGCTCGACACCTGGTTCTCGTCGGCGCTGTGGCCGGCGTCCACGCTGGGCTGGCCCGACCAGACGAGCGACCTCCAGCACTTCTATCCGACAAGCGTGCTGGTCACGGGCTACGACATCATCTTCTTCTGGGTCGCCCGGATGATGATGTTCTGCACCTACATCCAGCCAGACCCGCCGTTCCGGTCGGTGCTCTTGCACGGCCTGGTGCGCGACCAGCGGGGCCGCAAGATGTCGAAGTCGGCGGGCAACGTCGTCGACCCGCTCGACTGGATGGACCGCTACGGCGCCGACGCGCTGCGCTGGACCTTCGCCCGCGGGGCCAACCCGGGCGTCGACGTACCGGTCGGCGAGGAGTGGGTGCAGGGCAGCCGCAACTTCGTCAACAAGCTGTGGAACGCGACCCGCTTCGCGCTCATGAATGGTGCCGTGAGCGACGGCCGGCCCGACGCCGGTGGGCTGTCGCTGGCCGACCGCTGGATCCTGTCGCGGCTCGACGCCGTCACCGCCCAGGTCGACGCGCTGTACGAGGACTTCGAGTTCGCGAAGGCGTGCGACGCGCTGTTCCACTTCGCGTGGGACGAGTTGTTCGACTGGTACGTCGAGCTGGCCAAGGTGGCGATGCGCGGCCAGGGGGCAGGTGCCGAGCGCACCCGTCGAGTCCTCGGCTACTGCTTCGACGTCCTGCTGCGGCTGCTGCATCCGGTGATGCCGTTCGCCACGGATGAGCTGTGGCGGGCGCTGGCCGGCGGCGAGACCGTCGCGCTGGCACCGTGGCCGAGCGTCGAGGGCGCAGCGCGGCCGGACGAGGCGGCCGAGCAGGCAGTCGCGCGCTTCCAGGAGCTGGTCGGGGAGGTGCGGCGCTTCCGGGTACAGCAGGGGCTTCCGCCGGGGCGCAAGGTCCCGGCCGTGCTTGTCGCCGACGCGAGCTTCGCAGGTGGCGATGGCTGGGCGGCCGGGCTGGGCTCGCTGACCGACCTCACCGTCGAACCGGCCGACGCGGCACCGGAGGGTTGGCCGGTGCTGCAGGCAGCCGGCGCTCTCATCGCGCTCGACCTGCGTGGCGCCGTCGATGTCGAGGCCGAGCGCGCGCGGTTGAGCAAGCAGCTCAGCGCCGCGCAGAAGGAGCGCGAGCAGGTGGGGCGCAAGCTCGTCAACGAGGCGTTCGTCGCCAAGGCTCCGGCGGAGGTGGTCGAGCGGATGCGGGAGCGCTCGAGCGCCGCGGAGGTAGAGATCGAGCGGCTTCAGCACCAGCTGGTGTCCCTTGCCTGACCACGTGGAGACAGACGACCCCGAGCCCGAGGAGATCGCCGCCAGGCCAGCCGCGGCGGTCGGCGCCCGCGACATGTCGGCCGAGCTCGCCCGGGTGGAGCGCGCCCTCGCCGCCCGGCAGCCGACCCACATGGCGCCGGACCTCAGCCGCATCACGGCCCTTGTCGACCTGCTGGGGCACCCGGAGCTCGCCTACCCGACCATCCACATCACGGGAACCAACGGCAAGACGTCGATGGCGCGGATGGTCGACGCCCTGCTGCGCGCGTTCGGGCTGCGGCCTGGCAGGTACACCTCGCCCCACTTGAAGTCGGTCACCGAGCGGATCAGCATCGACGGCAAGCCGGCAAGCCCGGAGGCGTTCGTGCGGGCGTACGACGACGTCGCCCCCTACGCCGAGCTGCTCGACGGCCGCAACGAGCAGTGGGTGACCTACTTCGAGCTCGTCACCGCCATGGCGTTTTCGGCCTTCGCCGACGCCCCCGTCGACGTCGGCGTCATCGAAGTCGGGATGGGTGGGACGTGGGACGCGACCAACGTCGTCGACTCCGCGGTGCAGCTGATCGGTCCGATCACCCTCGACCACCCCGAGCTGGGTTCGACCGTCACCGAGGTCGCGGGGGAGAAGGCCGGCATCCTGCGAAAGGGGGCGGTGGCCGTCATCGCCAAGCAGGACATCGACGCGGCAACCGTGCTGCTACACCGGGCCGGTGAGCTGGGTACCACCGTTGCGCGGGAAGGGCTCGAGTTCGGCGTCGTCTCGCGGTCCCTGGCGGTCGGCGGCCAACTGATCACCCTGAAGGGCCTTGGTGGTAAGTACGACGACCTGCTCCTGCCGCTGCATGGCGCCCACCAGGCGCACAACGCAGCGTGCGCGCTGGCAGCGGTCGAGGCATTCCTTGGCGGCAGCAGCGAGCGGCGCATCGAC
>JAABUZ0100003019.1_pt1 | contig 26203 bp, 22 predicted proteins | sample 5562091 | NCBI WGS metagenome assembly JAABUZ01 (sample SAMN12813069, study PRJNA571459) | rock metagenome | isolation source: Antarctica rocks | place: Antarctica: Victoria Land, Linnaeus Terrace sud | collected 2015-12-21 | reverse complement strand
ATACGCCGGTCCGGACGGCAGATGATTCTCCTTTTCCAACTCCAATCCCTTGGGATGCGCGTACAATCCGCCTTCCGGGTCGTTCACCACATCAATCTCCAAGCCGCGCAACCCCATGTCCAACTGTTGCTGAATGGGAAGGTGTGAGTACTCAATCCCCTGTACCCGGTCGCCGATTCTCTGCCGCAGCAAATTCAAAAGCCCAGGATCGATGGCCTGTTTATAACTGTTGTGACTTCCTAATACCCGAACTTGATTCATGCGCGCATCGTCGCCTGATGATCCACCCGCATAGATCAGGGCCGACAACACAGACGTTAGTAGGGAGCAAAATAAGAAACGCTTCATGGAAAAGGCGACCTAGAAATACAGCTTCAAAGCGAGTTGCAGTTGCCGGGCGGGAAACGTGGATGAAATTACGCCGAACGAACTGGTTCCCACCGTCGTTCCGGGAGGCGAAAAGTTGGTCTGGTTCAACAGGTTGAACGCTTCCGCCCGGAATTGAATGTAGCTCGATTCGGACCACAAGGCGAAATTCTTGTGCAGGCCGAAATCCAGCTCATAAAACGGATAGCTGCGCGCGATGTTGCGTCCTGCATTTCCGAACGGCTGCGTATAACTCGGTATGCTGAACGCCGCGCTGTTCAAGTAATTGTTGATGGTCCGCTGGCTTTCGGGAGTAACGACCGGAACGCCGGGAACGAGGTTGGGCCGTGGCGTCAACAATGCGCTGACTTGATATTGCGAAGTTGTGCTGTACGTGATGTTGACTGGCAGGCCCGAAGTGGCGGTGTTGATCAAATTGATGGACCAGCCGCCTGCAATCAGGTCCAGAGCCTTGTTGCTGATATTGACCAGGCGTCCTTTGCCCACCGGAATGTCATACAGAATCGAGAGCGTGTCGTTGAACGGCTGGTCGTAGCTGGAAACGCCCCGCTCGGATTTGGGGTTTAGTAGGTTGATACGCGAGTTGTCGCCATCGTAGTTTTCCAGGTGTCCCGGCGCGTTATCAATGGCCTTGGACCAAGTGAAACTATTGATGAAGTACAGCCCCGCGCTGTATCGCTTTTCGAGCTTCACCTGCAAAGCGTTGTAGGTATTGAAACCTCCGTCAAACGCCTCCTCAATGGTTGTGAAGTTCTTGTAAGGCCGGCGCGCGTTCACGGAAAGATTCTGCCCGAGAGCGTTGGGCTGTGCTTGATTGGCATCACCTAAAATCATCAAGCCTACGCCATGATTGCCGATGTAACCGACATCCAGCAGCAGGCTTCTGGCAAGCTCCTGTTGAATCGTGAAATGCCAGCTTTGCACATATCCGGTGCGATTATCGGCTGGTATATAGCGGACCTGTGTTGCCGCTGTGTTGAACGCGGCGGGGCTGGCGAAATTATTGGGAAATCCCAGGTAGGTGGGACGGAAGCACGCGCCGGGAAGGTCGTTCACCGAAGTGCAGACGCTTTGATTATAGGGCGACTGTCCGTCGATTACGGCATCGACAACGTAAGGCCCGTTGTAAGCCAGTAAGTTCTCGCCGCCCAGTCGGTTGAACTGAACGTAGCTGATGCCGTACGCGCTGCGGATCACTGTTTTCGGCGTCACGTTATAAGCGAGTCCCACTCGCGGCGCCCAATTGCGCGGGTCCGGGTGAACGAGAGCCCGATTATATAAGCTGCCGTTTGAAGCAAAGATCATGGTTCCTGTTTGCGGATTAAAGTTCGCCAGATGACTGTCGCGCTCCCACTGCGGAGTAGCGAACTCATACCGTACGCCCAGATTTAGCGTCAGCTTTTGATTGACTTTAAAGTCGTCCTGGACATAGCCGAAGTACATGCGCTGCCGCAAGTGCGCGACCGGATTGTTGTTCTGTTCATAGTGGTTTCGCAGGCCGAACATCAGATCCGCCAAGCTGTAAATCTGCTGCGCGTAGGAGCCGCTCACGGTGGGATAGCCCGGACTGCTGTAATAGCCCGTGTAGTTGTCCACGCCATACTTCGGATGAAAATCGCTGACCGCCGTGTCGATGGCCTGATATTCAAAACCGAACTTTAAAGAGTGCCGACTCAGGATCTTGGCGTAATTGATTTTCGGATCGAGCACGATGGGATATTGATACTGCGGATTGCTGCTCTGCCGTCCCAGTGGTGACAATCCGCCTCCCAGATTCAATGAGTACAGGCCACCCGCGAAGGTCGAATCAGTGGGCAAGTTCGGCACCGCAAACCCGCCGGCCGGAACGCCCAAGCCGATGGGATTCTTTCCGCCTTCCGTGTAAGTGAAACCAAGGCGTCCTTCCAGGACAGAGGTTGGATTGATCGTCCAGGTAGCGCCTGCCACTGCTTGATGATTACGGGCGTACACGTCACCATTAGCGTTTCCGCCAGCCGCTCCGGGAATGGCTGCCGGGCTGAAGATACGAGTATTCGCCTGACTATGACGGCCAAACAGACTTACTTTCTGGCCAAAGTATTCGTCGTACCGGACATCGCCTTTGTCGTTGTAAACAGTGTCGGCGGGCGCGGATACATAATTGTTTGAGTTGGCCCGGCCTGCTGCGGTCGGCAGATTAGGGTCGGGCAGCGCCGCCAGAACCGCTTGCGCGAAGGGCGTAATGGCTGAAGCGGGAACGACTCCATTGGGATAACGAACTCCGGTCAGCGGATTCACAACGGAGAGTCCCAGATTGCCCGCTTTTTGCGCGGCGGTCGGAACCGTGGCAAATAAGGTCGGATGCGCCACCCGGCGGAACCCTTCATAATCGACAAAGAAAAACGACTTTTCTTTCACAACAGGCCCGCCCAGCGCCGCGCCGAACTGATTCTGGTTAAACGCGGGCTTTTGTCCGGTAACCGGCTTAAAGAATCCGGCTGCGTTGAAAATCGTGTTGCGGTTAAATTCCCACCCTTCACCATGGAACTGGTTCGTGCCGCTCTTGATGGCGGCATTGATGACCGCGCCTGCTGCCCGCCCGAACTCAGCGCTATAGTTGTTGGTTTCCACGCGGAACTGCGTCAGCGCGTCCGGGTTCGCCTGAATCACCTGATTGGAAAAACCTTGATTGCTGGTCCCATACGCGTTATTGTCCACGCCGTCCAACAGGAAGTTATTCAACTCGCTGCGCAGCCCGTTCACATTAAAAGAAGCATCGCGGCTGCTGTCGGATTGGTTTTCCAGCGGCGATTTCGCCACACCCGGCACCAGCAGCGTCAGGTCCGCATACGCGCGCCCGTTGAGCGGCAAATCGACAATCTGCTTCGGATTAATCACCTGGCCGCGCGAACTGTTGTCCGTTTCCAGCAGGGACACCGCGTCCGATACGGTCACGTTTTGCGACGTAGCGCCAATCTGTAGTGTAAGGTCAACGCGCTGCCGGGCATTTACAGTCAGATCGAAGCGCTCGGCGGTTGTTGTCCGAAAACCAGTTGCTTCGACGCGCACGGAATATGTGCCCGGACGTTGGTTCACAAACTGATAGTTGCCGCCGGAGTCTGCTTTCGTTTGAAAGCTGACACCCTCCTTGGTGTTTTCCAGTGTGACCAGCGCATTCGGCACGGCGCCACCGCTGGAATCGCGCACTGTGCCCAGCACAGTACCGGATTCGAACTGCGCTCTTAAGAGCGTGGTCTGCCACGAGATGCACAGACACACGAAGAACATTTGAATAACGCGAGAAGGACGCATGATGTATGAAGAAACCTGCCTATATTGCGAGAGTGAGGAGCTTTCTCAAAAGGTACAAAAGCTTTGTTTCGCAATAATATCAAAACTGTTACAGTTTGGGCTCTGGTACGAAATGCCCCTACCGGAAAAGGCCCGTAAAGGTTTTCCGTTCATTCCGTTGTAATTTTCCATTGCTATCTTGGCGTCAGTTTCCGAACTCTCGGGAGGACTCCTTTCCATGTCAGCCGCTGCCGCGACATTAACTCCAATTCCGCCAAGAACTACCAGCGCATTAGATTCGAAGATCACGCGAACGCCCGGTAAAATCGGCGCCGTCCTGTTTGGACTTGCGCTGGTGATCGGCGCCATCTATGCCGGCAGCCATCTGCTGTCCGATCTCGCGCACTCGGAGAAGACCTCGACTTTGGCATACGTTCTGCTCGGGGTCGCGTTGTTGATCGCGCTCGGCTTTGAGTTTGTCAATGGGTTTCATGACACGGCCAACGCCGTGGCAACGGTCATCTACACGCATACGTTGGAACCGCATATCGCGGTCGTCTGGTCCGGCACCTGGAATTTTATCGGCGTTCTTACTTCCAGCGGCGCGGTGGCGTTCGGCATTGTTTCGTTGCTGCCGGTCGAATTGATTCTTAAGGTGGGAAGCGGCGCTGGATTTTCCATGATCTTTGCGCTGCTGGTAGCCGCGATTATCTGGAATCTGCTGACTTGGTATTTCGGTATTCCGAACTCCAGCTCGCATACCTTGATCGGGTCGATCATGGGCGTGGGCTTGATGAATCAATTCATGGCTCACGGCGGCGCGTCGGGCACTTCCGCTGTGGATTGGAGCCAGGCTCTACAGGTGGGCAAAAGCCTTCTTTTTTCTCCAATCATCGGCTTCATCTGCTTTTTTTAATTCTCATGACCGAAGCAAGTCGATTCTGGTCTGTGCCGGGCGGAAACGCTTGCCAGATCATTATCGAGAATCTGCCCGATTAATTCGGCAACACCCGCTCCATAACTGCCGGCGGTAGTAAAATCCGCTCTTTCCTGCAACGCGGGCAGAGCATTGGCAACAGCGACGGACCGCTCGCAAATGCTCAGAAACGCGTAATCGTTCTCGGCGTCGCCAACCGCGACCGTGTCATGAAGAGAAAGACTGATCCTTGCTAAGCACGCTTTCAGGCCGGTTGCTTTGTTAACTCCTGAAGGCAGAACCATCAGAGAGCTTTTATTGAAAATTATTTGCAATTCAAGCCCGAGTTCGTGGATCGTGTCCAGAACTTGGTCCTTCTGATCCTTCAATGTTGCAACAATGACGCGACCCACCTGAAGGGGAGAAACATTCTTGCGGCGCAACGTTTCCGCGAACCGAGGCGGAGGCGGATGGCAAAGCAGGGTTTCGACTTCCGTTTCCGTTTCGGAGAGAACCGCGCCGTTCTCTCCGACAATCCAGTGAAACACTTTCCATTCAGGAAAAACGGCTTTAAGATCCTCAACCTCCCGTCCGGTAACGAGAAGAAGCTGCCGCCCTGAGTCGCGGAATCGTTTCAACGCATCGAGAGTCGACGGACGTACCGTACCCTGATCGGCAAGAGTTCCATCGTAATCAGAAGCGAGGGCAAGGTACCGCATCAGCCTATAGATCCGAAACTCGCACGAACGTATCGCTCGCGCTCCCGTTGTCGGGAAAACAAAATTTCTGCAATCCTTTGGTAAAGGAATGCATATAGTTTGATGTGGATCGTAAAGTAATTGCTGTTGGCGTGTCCCTGCTTGCGTGTCTGGGCCGGGATATTTACTCAAAACTGAGCAAAAGACGAAATGCCGGGGTCGCAAGAGGCCGACGCATTGTTATTTTAGGCGGCGGTTTCGCGGGCGTGGAGGCTGCCAGGGAACTGGCGCGCTTACTTCCGGCGGAAGACAACGGCGAAATCGTGTTGGTCAGCAAAAACGACTATCTTTTGTTTACGCCCATGTTGACCCAAGCGGTCGGCGGCAGGGTCGAGCCGCATCATATCATTGTCCCGCTTCAGTCGTTCTCAAACAGAATCCGGCGAATCATCGGCAGCGTGAAAGACATCGACCTGCGCACCCGGACCGTTTCGATCCAAGACGCCGACACGGACACAATCACGGCGGATCAACTCATCATCTGCTTGGGCTCCAGCGCGAACTTTCATCATGTGCCGGGAGCGGAAGAAAGCGCCGTCACAATGAAGACCCTGGAGGATGCCTACGGCGTCCGCCAGTCGGCTCTGGCCCTGGTAAAGGCTGCGGCGAGAGAACAAAGCCAGGAAGAACGCCAGGCCATGCTGACCTTTGTGGTGGCAGGGGGCGGCTATACCGGCGTGGAAACCATTGCCGCCCTCAATGAACTGGTGCGTGAAACCGCCTCTACTTATACCGACTTGAATGAGTCTGAAATTCAAATGGTGATTGCTGAACCCACTGAGCGTTTGATGGCCGAAACGACGCCTGAATTAGCTGCTTATGCCCAAAAGCAATTGGAGCTTGCCGGTATTCGAGTATTGCTGAAAACCGGAGTCAAAAGCGCCCACAACGGCGTCATCGAACTGACGAACGGGGAACAGATTCGGACCCGAACCTTCATCTGGACTGCCGGTGTTGAACCAAATACTCTCGCTATGCAACTGGACGCTCTGAAAGGACACTCCAAGGGATTACAGGTCAACAACTGCTTTGTGCTGGAGAATTATTCCGGCGTTTGGGCTGTGGGAGACAATGCCTCGGTTCCGCAGCCAAATAATAAAGGCAGCTACGGAGCGACCGCGCAAAACGCCATACGCGAAGGCAAGCTGGTTGCCCGCAACGTCGTGAAACAGTTAAAAGGCGAGCCGCTTCAGCCTTTCACTTACACTCCCATCGGCGAACTGGCGCTGGTAGGCCGGTATCGCGGGGTCGCACATGTATACGGCTTCCAATTCTCCGGGTTCATCGCCTGGGCTATGTGGCGCGCTGTTTACCTCGCCAAAATGCCTTCGATGAAACAGCGCTTGCGAGTTCTGGCCGATTGGTGCGTGGACCTGCTTCTGGAGCCGGTCGGCGAATCACATTTCGCGGCGGTTCCATCCAGCCATGCCCAAACAGCGGCTTTGGTCAAAGAGGCATCGGCCGCTTGAACAATCTGAACAGGCTTCATGAATTTTTCAGAATATGGGCGTACAGTAAAAGGGCATTGGTTCATTCATGGTAAAAACCGCTTACCCCCTCGCTCCCCTCTTATTCGTCATAACTGCCGCTTTATCCTTCTCTCAGGGATACAAAGTATCAGGTGAAATTTCCGTCGGCGGCTCCGGAGGATGGGACTATCTCACGGCTGATTCCGAAAATCACCGTCTTTATGTCTCGCATGGAGCTGAGGTCGTTGTAATTGATACGAACTCTCAGAAAATAGTGGGCCGGGTTGCGGGCATGAATCGCATCCACGGCATTGCTGTCGCCAATGACTTGGGTACTGGATTCATCAGTGACGGCGGCAGCAATGAAGTAGTCGCCTTCAACTTGAAGGATCTTTCCATTAAGCAAAAGATCAAAACCGGGACCAACCCGGACGGCATCGTTTACGATCCTGCTTCTAGGCGCGTGTTTGCTTTTAACGGAAGAAGCCAGGATGCCACGGCAATTGACGCCGCGACCGGCGCGGTAGCGGGCACCATCAAATTAGGTGGCAAACCGGAATTTCCCGTGAGTGACGGGAAGGGCAGTGTCTACGTCAATGTCGAAGACAAAAACGAAATCGTACGCATAGATTCAAAGACTCTGACGGCAAAAGCGCACTGGCCTATATCGCCTTGCGAATCTCCTTCCGGGCTGGCCATGGATCAAACGAATCGCAGGCTATTCTCTGTTTGTGACGGCAAGGTAATGGCGATCACGGATGCTGATTCCGGGAAAGTGGTGGCGACCCCGGCCATTGGTGAAGGCCCGGATGCCACTGCTTTCGATTCGGACGCAAAACTGGCTTTCTCCTCCAATGGAGAGGGCACGCTTACCGTCATCAAGGAAACAGGTAAGAACAGCTACTCCGTGGCGGAAACCGTAAAAACTGCGCCAGGAGCGCGAACCATGGCGCTTGACGAAAAAACACATAGGATTTACATGCCTACCGCCAGCTTCGGCCCAGCGCCTGCGGCCACCGCCAGTGCTCCTCATCCCCGCCCGTCCATTCAGCCGGGAACGTTTAAAATTCTGGTATTGACGAAATAACGATGGGTTTCCCCTATGCGGCTCCTGCAATCAAACAGTAAAACAGTAACGGCAGGCGTCTTGGTAATGTCTTCACTGCTTTCTGCTCAGCAACCGCCGCCCGGCACGCCTGAGATTCCGGTTCACTTGGTTGTTGAAGCGGGCACGCCACTGAGGCTCTATCTCACAAAGCGAGTCACATACCGGAAGGGCGATCTTGTTCCCGCGCGCTTCGCTGAACCGGTATGGGCATTCGACCGAATTGTCATCCCGGCTGGAACAACCGTTCAGGGGCAAGTCGCGGAACTGCGGCCAGTGCCCGCCATGGTTCGCGCCATGGCCATGGTGCGCGGTGATTTCACGCCGTTGAAACGGGCGCAAGTATCTTTTAACAAGCTGGTGCTGCCCGATGGCCGCGAACTGGGACTTAATACGCAGGCATCGGAGGGATTGGCCAGTATCTACGTGCCTCCTCGCCCGTCCAAACCTGGAAAAACCAATAAGAGCACAAAGACATCCAACGGCAAAGCGGCAAAACTGCGCAGCTTTGCTAAACAACAGGCGCAATCGCAAGTAAACGCCAGAAGCGGAGGATTGTTGGACTTCGTGCGGACGCCCAACAAACGCGAATGGGTGGAAAGCTTTCTTTGGAGCAAGTTGCCCTATCATCCGCAGTGGTATCGTTCCGGCACGCGCTTCGATGCTGTCTCGCAAAGCGCGCTTGATTTCGGCGCTGTCAGTTTGTCGCCAGGGCAGTTACAGGAATGGGGGAAGCAGCCAGGGGCGGATACAGCGGCACAGGTCCGGCTGGTAACGGCTGTCAGTTCTTCCGACGCGAATGTGGGAGATCCGATTACGGGTATCCTGTCCCAGCCGTTGTTCTCTCCCGGAAAGCATCTCATTCTGCCAGAAGGCACGCGGCTGACAGGCACAGTAAGGCTCGCCCGGCGCGCGCGCCTGTTTCATCGCGGCGGCCAGCTTCGATTTGCTTTTGACGAGATACAACCGCCTGCCCTCCCGGATGCTCCCGTTCCGCCAAAGCTGCAACATGCGCAAGCGCAATTGACAGAGGCGGAGCAAAGCTCCGGCACGATGAAGGTTGACGAAGAAGGAACCGCCAAAGCCACGGAATCAAAAACACGCTTTTTGCGGCCAGTGATCGCTGGATTGATTGCCGCGAAATCAATGGACAATGATGAAGGCCGGCAATCCGCTTCCGGCGGCGCGGATGCCAACTACTCGGGACGGGCCTTAGGCGGTTTCTCCGGTTTTGGTTTATTGGGCACAGCCGTGTCACAGGCTCCGCGTTCGGTCGGCGTGGCTTTCGGCTTCTACGGCCTGGCTTGGTCCGTGTATACCAACCTTGTATCGCGCGGCCGGGAAGTCACTTTTGAAAAAAATACGGCCATGTCGATTCGTTTCGGGCCGCCTGGAAGAAGCCGGTAGATTACGGGCGAGCGGTAATCTCCTTTCTCTTGCCGCCACTGAGGACAACTGCTTCGTATGATACGTCCTGCCCTTTACTAACCTTCTCCACCTTCTGAATTTTGCTGCCTGCGGCTCGCTTGGTCAGTGCCGCCTTCGTTGCAGCAGGCAAGGAATTAAACTCTACTTCCTGTTCCACTTCCACGACATTACCGGCAGCATCCAGCGATAAATCCTTTGTCTTTCCATTGATGGAAAGCTCTACTTCGTAAAGGGTTTCCCCGTGCTCGACCTCTTTTGAGTAGCCACGCACAGTCGCTCCCTCACTCTCCTGCTTCGCCGTTTTTTGAACAGCAGAGGGGAGATTGGAGAAGCTAAGCTTGGTTTCCCCCTGTTCTGCAAACAGGACGCACACGGCTGAAAGCCCAATCATACAACCCCGGATATTCATGAGACCAGAATGCGCCTGTAATCTGAAGGATTGCTGAAGAATCGGCGGCGCTCTACTTTCTTGTCAAATAATAATGCACCGCGGGCGTGATCAGCAGCGATAGAACCATGGAAGCCGCAATCCCGCCAATGACCGCAATCGCGAGCGGCTGAAGCATCTGGGAACCCGCGCCCACCGCCAGCGAGAGCGGAATCATCCCGGCGATAGTCGCCAGCGCCGTCATGATAATGGGCCGTAGACGCCTTTCGCCCGCCTCAATCATAGCCTCTCGCGGCGATGCTCCTTCCGCCCGGAATTTTTGATCGGCATCGAGCAGGAGAATGCCATTTTTAGCGACAATGCCCACCACCATAATCAGGCCCATGAACGAGGAAATATTGAAGGTTGTGTTCGTAATGAATAGAGCGAAGAATACCCCGGAGGTAGACAGCAAAGCCGAGGAAAGAATCGCGATCGGCGCGGCGAATCCGCTAAACTCAAACAGCAGCACCATGAACACAAGCACGATGGCAGCAGCCAGAACAAACAGGAGATCGTGAAACGATTGCTGCTGCTGCTGATACAGCCCGCCATAAGCGATACGGATCGAAGAAGGCAAATGCAAGCTGGCAACTTTTTGCTGAACTAAAGCGACACCCGTTCCCAGGCTCAAACCTTCCAGTCGGCCAGTAACGGTAACGTTTCGTTGCAGGTTCTCCCGGCGAATTTCCATCTGGCCGGGGTCGTTGCGGAGCGTGGCAAGCGTTCCCAAGGTGGCTGCCTTTCCTGTCGAGGAGACCAGCAGCGTATTCTGGATTGCGTCCAGTGACGAGCGCGTCTCTGGAGGAAATGTTACTCGAAGCGTGTACGGCCTATTGTTCGCGACTACGGGAATCGTGGAGGGTTCTCCCTGAAAAATAGCGCTGGCGTCCAGTTCCACCTCCTGTGGAGTAAAACCAGCGCGCGCTGTTACTCCCTGATCGATGTTGAACGTAATAGCCGGACCGCTGATCGTATTCTCAATCCCGTTCTTGACGTCCGTTACGCCGGAAATCTTTTTGATGGCGTCTCCCACCTTGGGTGCCCATACCTTCAGCAGATCAACGTTTTCCGAAAAGAGTTTGATTTCAATCGGGTCCGGTGAACTGGTCAAATCGCCGATCATGTCTTCGAGAAGCTGGTGAAAATCGGTGTCGAGCTGAGGATACTGCTTATTGACCTTCTCGCGAATCTCCGCGATCACCTCCTGTACGCCCCGGCTTCGCTTCGATTTGAGCAGCACCGAGACATCTCCGGAGTTCGCTTCGGTAATCGCCGCTAACCCAAGCTGCAGGCCCGTTCTGCGGGAGGTGCTCTGCACCTCCGGAATAGAGCGGATGATTTTCTCCACTCCCACGAGGACCCGATCCGTATCGGCGAGAGCAGCGCCTGCGGGCATCAGGTAGTCCAACACGAAGCTGCCTTCATCCATCGCCGGAAGCAGATCCGAACCAAGCGAACGATAGCAGAGAAACGAAACACCAATCAGCGCGGCGCAGACCCCAACCAGAACCAGCGGCCGCGCCAGAACAGCTTTGATTGCCCGCTCATACAAACGCGTGAGCCGTCCCATGATTCCTGTGGTTGCAATCTCATGCTGCACGGGACGAGCCGGGAGAGCGCCGCCGTGATTCCCGCGTGAACGAAGCAGCAGATAGCTCAACGCCGGAGTAGAGGTAAGCGCCAACGCCAGGGAAGTCAGCAGCGCCACCGCTACCGTGATGGCGAGAGCCCGAAAGAAGGTTCCTGTCACGCCCGTAATGGTAATGAGCGGCAGAAAAACAACGATGGGAGTGATGGTTGAGCCCACCAGCGGAACACGAATCTCGCGAATCGCGCTGCGGATTGCTTCCGCCCTGTTCTGTCCGGCGTCGCGGTGCAAGATGATGTTTTCAACAACCACAATAGCGTCGTCAATTACCAGACCCACTGCCGCCGCCAGCCCGCCCAGCGTCATTAAATTAAAGCTCTGGCCAATGCCGCGCAACGCGATAAACGTGACGGCAACCGTTACGGGAATCACCAGTCCGGCGACAATCGAAGTTCCCCAATCGCGCAGGAACAGAAAAAGAATAATAGCGGCCAGGATGACGCCCACAACAATCGCGTCGCGAACGCTTTTAATGGAATCGCTGACTAGTTGCGACTGATCGTAAAACGGCTCGACCGTTACGCCGCTGGGCAGGGAACGCCGGAGTTCCGCCATTTTTTGATGCACTAAGTCCGCGACGCTGATTGTGTTACTGTCCGGCTGCCGGTAAACGTTAAGCAGAACGGCGGGTTTTCCATTCGCCGTCACCATCGTGTAAACAGGTTTCACGGAAGGACTGACGGAAGCAACGTCACGAATTCTAATGGGAGAACCGGAATTTGTTGTTTTCACGACGATGCCGCCAATCTCTGCCGGAGTGTGTACTTGGCCGCTGACCAAGCCCAGCACGAGTTGATGATTCTGTTGCAAAAGGCCGGGCGAGTCAATGAGGTTGCTTTTCGAGATCGCGTCCAGAAGATTCGGCACCGTGATTTGCGATTCCACCAGCTTTTCGGGATCAGGCTGTATCTGAAACTCCGGCTCCTGGCCGCCTTGCACGATTACGGAAGAGACTCCCAGCAACCGGTTCAGTTGCGGCTTCACTGTGTACGTCGCAAGCTGCCAAAGCGCTGTTTGCGGCATCGTTTGCGATGTCAGGCTGTAGCCCATGATGGGAAAAGCCGCGAACGTCAGCCGATTCGTATTGACCGTAGCCGTGGAAGGAAGGGTGGTCTGCACCCGCGCGATGGCCGCATTCACGTATTGCAGCGTTTGGAACATATCGACATTCCAACCAAAGAACAGGTCGATTTCCGCTGAACCGCGGCTGGTAATGGAAAGAATGTGATCCAAACCAGGAACCGAGTTGACGATTTCCTCGAGCGGACGAGTCACCGTGACCTGCATCTGATCAATCGGCATAACGCCGTTGTCGACACCGACCACGATTCTCGGAAAATTTGTCGCGGGAAAGACCGCGATCGGAATCGTAAAAGCCAAGTAAACGCCGAACAGCGACAAAGCAGCAATCACGAAGAGAATGGATTTGAGGAATCGCGCGGTCCAGTGGTCCGGCTCTTCCGCAATTCGCGGCGGGGTGTCCAGGGAAGCCAAGGTGCTCATTTAGCGTCGCCCTCCTCTTTCTTGTCGCCCTCGTCCGTTTCTCCCGGCTTGGCAATTTGTATTTTGGCTTTGTCGTCCAGTCCAAGGCCGCCTTGGGTGATCACTACCTCGCCCTCTTTCAGTCCGCTCAGGATTTGGACATCATCTCCGGAATGAACGCCGGTTTTTACGGGGCGCTCATGCGCAAGGCCATCGGAGCCGGCAACCATCACCTTCTCACCGCCCTCATCGGAAGCCAGAAGCGCCGAAACCGGAACAACAATCGCGTCGGGAATAGCTCCGGCGTCCACGGAAATCTGCACAGTTGATCCAAGCTTCAGGCGCTCGCCCGGATTCGGCGCTTCCACCCAAACCTGAATCGTCGTGGTATTCGGATCAACCGCCGGACTGACTACAGTCACTTTTCCTGTCAATTCGACTCCCGCGCCGGAGATCGTAGCCCGGTCACCAACCTTCAGAGCCGCCGCCTGCTGCACCGGGATGCTCGCCCTGGCAACGACACGGGATAAATCAACAATGGAAACCAGCGCCGAGCCGCTGCTCGCCATCTCGCCGACGTTAACCGGACGGTCCGCAATAACGCCGTTCATCGGACTGCGTACTTCGGCATAGGACACTTGCGCCGCGGCATTCTCGTAATGCGCTTTCGCGGCGGCTTCCTGAGCTTGTGCGCCTTTCAGTTGTTCCGTCCGGCCCACCGTTTGCAGCGATTGCAGGTGTTGCTGCGCCGTGGTGAATTGGCTTTGCGCCTGAACCAAAGCCACCTTGGCGTCATCGACCAGCTTTTGAGCCAACGCTCCCTGCCGAAGAAGCGCCTGCCGATTGTCATAGAGCCTTTGCGCGGCATCCAGCGCCTGCCGGGAGGATTCGACATCCGTTTTCGCCTTGGTCAGATCGTCCGGCATGGTGGCTGCGGTCGTGTTCTCGTAAGTAGCGTGCGCTCCTTCATAGAGCTGCTTGCTTTCCTGCGCGGCGGCGACAAGATCCCGGTCTTCCAGAACGGCGAGAAGCTGTCCTTGGCGCACGTGATCGCCGCGCTGCACCAGAAAACGGGCAACCGGCGCGCTGATCTTGGGAACGATATTGGCCTGTTTCAGCGGATAAAGAACCGCTTCGGCGGTTACAAAGGAATGTATGGCGGCGCGCTTGGCGGCGGCAACCTGCACGGGAGCCGCTGCCGCTTCCTCCTTGCTAACGGTATCCGCGGCATTCTTCTTCGAGCAACCCGCCGTCAGCAAAAGAACCGTCAAGAAATACGCGTATTTACTCATGGCTGGAATCCTGTCAATGTCTGCAAAGCGGCAAGCGCAACGCGGTACCGCACGAGCCCATCATTATAGGCATTGCGAGCCTGGTTAGCCGTTGTTTGCGCGTCAACAACTTCCAGCGCCGTTGCCTCTCCCGCCTGATAGCGCAAGGTCGTCAAACGCAGGCTCTCAACGGAAAGATCGGAAGAAGACCGAAGTGATTCAACTTGCGACAGCGCTGTTTGCGCCTCCTGATAGTTCGAAGCAAGGTTCGCCTCCAATTGTTTCTGGGTAAGAGTCAGGTCCAGCTCCGCCTGCTGCCTTCGGAACCCGGCTTGTTTCACCCGGCTGCGAAGTGAGCCCCAATTCCAGATCGGGATCGTCAGAGTCGCCTGCGCCGAATAGCCGAGATTCTGACGAAAAGGCACCAGATAATTCGGCAGCGTGCTCCGGCCGGTGTCTTGTGTCGGGTAATTCGTGCGGGCCGCGAACTGATTGGCGTTGATGCCGTAAAACACATCTAAGCCGAGGGAAGGCAGATAAGCGTATTGGGCAACGTTCACGCCAAGCCGGGCTTGGTTCAGGGTCAGCCGGGCCGCCCGTAAATCCGGACTTGTGACGTTGGCTTGGGCTGTCGCTTCGGTCAGGGGAGGAAGAACAGGCAGTTGAGCCAAATCATCCACCACTGCATAATTCGCTTGCAGATTGGGAAAGATCAACACAGCTAATGCGATTTTGGCCTTCGCCGCGCCTAGTTGCGCGTCCTGCGCGTCTCTTTGGCGCTGCAGCACCGGCAATTGCGCCTTAATCACATCGGAATGCGCCGCCTCGCCGCCGCGTTCCTGCTTCTGCGTGATGTCAAGGAACTGCCGCGCTTCCGTCAAACTCTGCTCCGCGTTCGCCAGCCTTCGCTGAGCCGCGGCAATCGCATAATAATTCTGAATCACCGTCGCTTTCAGGCCCCGAGCCGCCACATCCGCCCGCGCCCGCGCCACCGCTTCCGCCACTGTCGCCACGCGTACTTCTCCACGCCGGATAAACGCCAGCAACTCCTCATGCGCCTGGAGTTGCTCGTTATAAACGTGAACGCCGTCATTGGCGACAAACACGCCGGAAGGTGTCCCGTTTCCTTCGGTATAGATGAACTGATTGAAGCCGTTCACGGACGGCAGGGTAGCGGCCCTCGCTTGTATCTTGTCTTGATGCGCAAGCTGAACCGCGATATTCGCGGACTGGAGCTGCGTACTATACTTCTGAGCTCGCGTCAGCGCCTCATCAAGAGTAATCGTCAATGAGTCCGAAGCCGGACCGATAGGCCCTTGGGCAAAAACCTGCATGAGGCAGATCAGCAGGCTCGTACTAATAACGGCGTACCTTGTCAGCGTTCTCTTCAATAGCGGAGCTCCAAAAGTATCTTTAACTCTATTGGAGCAACAAATCCTGAAAAAATGATGAAAGTATAAATTCCGAAGCGCTAATCCCTCCTACTGCGGGAACGCTGATGGCAGGAACAGACGCTCGTCAAAGGTGAAAGGCGTTATGCGCGTGATTGCGAGGGTCTTGGCGCTCATTTGTGCATCAGGGTAGAGAACAACAACATAATCGTTCGGAATAATGACGCTTGGAACCGAGAAACCAATAATATCGCTTTTTAAGGCCAGATAACCGTCTTGATACAGGGCCTCAAGCTGATTGCTGGACGAATCGGTAATTCGAACAATCACTGTCTCTGGAGCGGAGATTTCCAGCAGAACGTAATCAGTAGGTATTTCGGTTTTATCGAGATGGACAAGGACCTCAAGAACAGCTAAGGAAGCGTTCTCTGCCGTATAAAGCGCGGCAATTCCTTTTCGATTCCAACGGCCTCCCGTTTTCTTTGCACCAAAACCGCTGAGTTCGGCGTATCTATGCCGACACAATCGGTATAACTGCATGAAAGAGGTATTTAGACAAAAACGCCGTAATCAATTCTCATCAACTCGTCTTCAATCAGTTCGTACCTTGCTGGATCAGTTTGTAAAATGTCGATAGGTGCTGCTCCAGCAAAAAGGCCGTTAGGACGCTCCAACCAGTGCCAAGCCTTTTCTTCAGAACCAAACGTCTCGAACGCATGCGCAATAATTTGCTGAGCACTTGCGGGTACCGAGATGTCCTTTTTCGGATAGCGCTTGTTAGAAAGAGCACTCACATCTTCATGGTACCGTGTGAGGTTTTGCTGATTCAATGCCGGTCTGGTTGCCTGGGCAGTCAATGGTAACGCTACCATATAACCGCAAATGCACATCTTGGCGGTAGAAGACGAGCCCGCCATGGCGGAGCTCCTCCAATCGGCCCTTTCGGAAGAAGGTTATCTGGTAACGCTCGCCACGGACGGCGAACAGGCCCTGCAATTAGGGTACGGCAGCCGCTTTGACTTGGTAGTGCTTGATCTCATGCTGCCGAAAGTGAGTGGTTCTGAAGTGCTGCTGCGGCTTCGGAAAGCAGGCATTCAGACTCCCATTCTGGTGCTGACCGCGCGCGATGCCCCGGCTGATATTGTCCGGGCTTTGGACAGCGGAGCCGACGACTATTTAACCAAGCCTTTTTCACTAAACGTCTTTTTGGCGCGGGTGCGCGCCGTCAGCCGACGCGGCGAGATTCCGCAGCCGCTCTGCCTGCGGGCAGGAAGTCTCACGTTGAATACCGCGACCCGCGAGGTGGTCCGAAAGGACAAGCAAATTGTCCTGACGCCCCGCGAATACAGCTTGCTGGAGCTTTTAATGCGCCACAAAGGACGCGTGCTGTCACGTTCGGTGATCGTGGAAGCCATTTGGGGTTACGATTCCGAAGTGGAAGAAAATACGCTTGATGTTTTTATCCGTCTGTTGCGCCACAAAGTCGAACTTCCGGAAGCGCCGAAGCTCATTCGTACCGTGCGCGGAATCGGCTACTGCCTACAGGAGCAGGAGCCATGAACCGGCGCTCCATCCGCGCGCGGTTAACGTTTTGGTACACGCTTGTCCTGTCCCTTGGTCTCGTGCTGTTCAGCGGCACCGTCTGGATCGCGCTGCAAACGGCGCTTTACGGAGATCTGAAGGCCATGCTGGTGGATCAAGCACGAGGACTGGAGGAGTATCTCCGCATTGAGGATCGAGATCCCTCCTTCCACCTTCCTAATGAAATTGACGAGTATTCCCGGTCCCTGCTGCATCCTCACCTGCTGATGGTGCGCGGTCAGACCGGTCAATTCATCTATGCAAGCCCCCCGGACATCACGCATCAAATGGTGAACTTGCCAAAGGCGCAAATCGCCGGTAAACCGCAAAGTTTCTGGTGGGGCGGCAAACACTACCTTGCGCTCAGCCGCTCCGTGTCACTGAACGGGGGCGCGATTCAAACGTTTCTCGCCCTCTCCTCCGAAGCCATGGATCGGTCATTGAATCTGCTTGCCCTCTTATTGCTCATAACCGTTCCGGCCTTTATCGCTTGCGGGGCCGCTGGAGGTTATTGGCTCAGCAGAAGAGCGTTATCGCCCGTGGATGAAATCACCAGAAGAGCACGCACCATCGGCGTGACGAATCTTTCAGAGAGACTGATCGTCCCCGGCACCAACGACGAACTGCAGCGCCTTGCGGAAACCTGGAATGACATGCTCCAGCGGCTTGAGATTGCCGTCTCGAAAATTTCGCAATTCACCGCGGACGCATCCCACGAACTGCGGACACCCGTGGCTATTATCCGCTTCGCGGCGGAGAACGCGCTGCGGAAAATGCGCTCCCCAAGCGATTATCGAGGAGCGCTTCAGCAGATTCAGAGCGAGTCGGAGAGCATGACTCAACTGATAGAGGACTTGCTGTTCCTGGCGCGGGCCGATGTCGATGGTTCCTTAACCGAGCTGCAAATCGTGGATGCCCGAGCTTTGGTGCAGGCTGCTTGCCTGGACATTCATCCATTGGCGGAAGCAAAAGCCATTGCCTTGACCCAGGACATTCCGCAAGCCTCGCTGCCTGTTCTCGGCAACTCATCCGCCTTGCGCCGGATGCTGTTTATTCTTCTTGACAACGCCATCAAATATACACCGGCGGGAGGCGCGGTCGCCGTGGGTCTGCGCGAGCAGGCGGGGAAGGCGGTTCTCACCGTGGAAGATACCGGCATCGGCATTCCGGAAGAAGCGCAAAGCCGAGTGTTCCAAAGATTCTTTCGAGCCGACCCGTCCAGGAATAAAGAATCGGGAGGACATGGCTTAGGGCTGGCTATTGCGCAAACCATTGTGCATCAGCACAAGGCATTCATCGAATTGCAATCAAAATCCAGCGGCGGTTGTGTTTTCTCGGTGTCGCTGCCTGTGGCAGCATGAAGAAGTCTCCTCATGCGCCAACCACGAAATTTATTAGCTACCAGTGCGCCGCGAGTGTGCCTGGTCATTATCAGCATCATAAGTTTCATTGGCGTTACAAAGGCGCAGCAATCACCTCTTTTTCAAACTCCGCAGAACCCGCCACCGCAAGGCGGCGAAATTCCACGGCAGGAGGAAAATAAAGGGCCCGAACCGGAAGTGGTCAATGAGCGTTGGAACTTGTTCTGGCAAGCGACCTCTATTGGGCAGTACCACGGAACTTTTCACGCGCCCTACGAAGGCGCAAACAGTCTTACGAATGCAACCGAGCGGGACGTCTCGCTGACGAGCACGCTGTATATCGGTCTTCGTCCGTTCAGGAACACACAGATTTACTTGAACGGAGAACTGGCGGGCGGCCGGGGATTCAGCGGCGTCACCGGCATCGCGAATTTCTCCAACGGTGAACTGCCGCGCGTTGCCAGCGCCACGCCGAAACCATATTTGGCTCGCGCCTACCTCCAGCAAGATTTCGGCTTCGGCAACGAGAAAGAAACCTTCGAGGACGAAGAAAATCAACTTGCCGGCACGCGGCCCATGAAACGATATACACTGATTGTCGGACGGTTCAGCACCGAAGACTTTTTTGATAACAATAGCTACTCGCACGACCCGCGCACTCAGTTTATGGGCTGGTCCACCATGTACAACGGAGCATTCGACTATCCAGCGGATACACGCGGTTATACCTGGGGCTGGGTTCACGACTTGCATCTCAAGAACTGGTCTTTCCGCTATGGAGGTCTAGGCGAACCGAAAGTCGCTAACGGCGCGCGCTTTGATCGCCGCGTGCTTCAGGACCGGGGAGATGTCTTTGAAGTCGAACGCCGTTACGCTCCGGGTAAACACCAAGGCGTTATTCGGCTGCTAGGCTCCGCCCTGCATACTGATTCGGGAACGTATGCCGATGCCATTAAGCTGGCCGATGATACCCATTCCACGCCCGATATCACGCTCACGCGCCGTCCAGGCACCACCAAATACGGCTTCGGTATCAATGTCGAGCAGGCAATCACGCAAGATACCGGCGTTTTCACCCGTCTTGGCTGGAATGACGGCAAAACAGAATCGTTTGCCTTCACGGCGATAGACCGGCTTGCCAGCGGCGGCGTAAGCACCGTCGGGCATCGCTGGGGACGGCCAAACGATACGGCGGCAACTGCCTTGTCAGTGGGCGGCCTGTCCGGTATTCACGCGCAATATCTCGCGCGGGGAGGGCTGGATTTTCTGATCGGAGACGGCAGATTGCGCTACGGCCCCGAGTACATTTGGGAAACCTACTACAGCGCCCGGCTTCTTCCGGGCTTTTTCGCGGCTTTTAATTTACAACGCATCGCCAATCCCGCTTACAACCAGGATCGTGGCCCGGTATGGGTTTCAAGCATCCGGCTGCACATCGAAGTAGGCAAGCAAATGTTCGCGCCGTCGAGCCGACAATAGATTTCTTTACACAGCTCGCTTTGCTAAATCAAGGCCGCTGGCGCGTTCGTCGCGCGCCATATCATACAAAGCGCGAATGTAGCCGATGCTGAAGGCCCATCCTGTGCGGCTATCACCCACCATTCGCGGCACGTGGTCGGCGATCAGGATTCCGCGAAAATCAACACTGACCAGCGTTCGCATCAGCTTTTTCATGTCCGTGTAACCGCCGTCGACATATGTTTCGGTAAAGTCCGGAACGGGAGAAGACACATTGCGAAAATGAATTTTCCAAAGTTTCCCCATGCCGGCGAACGCGCGAGCTGCTTCAAACACGTCCTTGCCCATGAGCTTGCCGCCTTCCATCCAAGTGCCGCAGCACAAGCACACGCCGACGTTCGGGCTGTTCGCGATCTCCAGCGCCCTCGTATAGCCGTTGAAATTGCCGAAAATACAACGCGGCACGCCGCCCAGTTCCGGCATGGGCGGATCATCGGGATGAATGCCGATGCGAACACCCGTTTCTTCAGCAACAGGCACGACCTGTTTGATGAAATACGTGTAGTTTTTCCAAAGCTCTTCCTCCGTATATTTCCGTCCTTGCGTGAGCGGGGGCTCAAACGTCGTGTCCATCCAATGACCTTTTGCGGTCTGAGCATGGAAAGCCCGTGTCGGCGCTCCGCCGCGGGTCGTCTCGGCCGGTGAACTCCAAATTCCGTTGCCCATATGCGCGTAGGTCGTGTAATAGATTCCGGCACGGCTCAAATTACGCAAGTACTGCTTGTACTCCTCGATCTTCTGTTCCCGTCCAGGAAGGTTCAGCGTGACCTGCGGCATGTTATGCACGTTTGTGTTTCCGATATTGGTGACGGCCAAGCCCGCGCTCTCCACGCGCTGCTTGATAGCGGCAAAGGTTTCGTAAGCGCCGCCTGTCGTGCCCACGGTGACATAGCCGACGCCTAGCTGCTGGGCGAATTTCAGATCGTCATCCGTGAAATTGCTTTGAAGCTGCAACGTGATTTTCGCTCCCGGCGAGAGCGGCTCCAACGCTCGTCGTTGCGCTTTACCTGCCGTCGATACAACTACTCCAGCCGCGGCCATGCGCGCGAAATCCCGTCGGCTTTTCAGAGAACTCTGCATGTTTGTATCTCCTGTTGACGGCCAATTATACCTGCACTCCGTCGGCTGAGTTTGTCGAGTCTTTTCCAATACAAGACGATGCTGACAAGGGCGGTCGTTTCTGACGCAAGATGAGGCTGAAGACCTGGAAAGACTGAGGGCGGACGCGTAAGAACGGCGGGCGATACTGCGGGCTGGTGTTGGTGACTAGGCAGCGGGCCGAAACGCTCACTCTTGAGCAGATCCGACAGTTTTGACGGCCAGTGGGGAAGTTCGCCTCCAAGCACTGGACCGGGAAGAGGTGCATAGCTGGGCCGAAAACGACACTTCGGGACGGCGGCCTTGCACAACAAAATGGAGTCTTGATCGAGGGCGCGGAAAGCCGGAGCACCGTAGAGCCGGGCAACACCTACTCCGTCCCGGTAAACCGTAGTTTCAGAGTTTAAGCGTGAACCCGCCAGTTACGACGGCGAATAGGAGCGCTCGGCCGGGGTGTCGCGATTCTCACCACAAAGCGCGGCACTAGCGGCTTGCATGCCATAGGCTACGAGTTGCTTCGCAATAGTGGACATTCTCATCTTCCGCGCTCCGGCTCGTCCGCTAGTCCCGCTTGCTCTTTGGGTTCCTGAATATCTCAGAAGCCCAAGGCTATGCCGAATCCGTTCTAACAGGCTTCTTAAGCCAGTTCGACTTGTTCCGCCTGCAAACCTTTTGCTCCGCGCTTAACGGTAAAGGACACACGCGCGCCTTCATCTAAAGTGCGGTAGCCAGCCGATTCAATGGCTGAAAAATGAACGAACACATCTTCGCCGTTCTCACGGGCAATAAATCCAAACCCTTTGGAGGCATTAAACCACTTCACAGTGCCGGTTTCTTTCATAAGTTCTCTCTTTTCTAGTTACAAATCCTTACGCATCAACTGAGGAACCTCGAAAGCTGAATTACTGGTGGGTAATGCTGGAACAACGAGTACCAAGTGATCAAAGAATTGCTTACTCGAATTACAGTAGCATAAAACACCCTGACGCGTCTCGTTTAAGGTAACTGAACATTCGTCTAGGGTCATCCATCGGTTAAACTAACCTAAAATGTTGAGATTCTTCCCCGACCTCCTGGTTCTAATCGCAATATCCGCTTTCATTGGTTCATGCCGCACGCGCCAAAAGTGGGCACGTCCGAGGGTTCTCGATTAATGGCAAATTCATTGACTAGCCGCTTTTCGCGTTCCTTGCAAGGTCGAGAGCAGCGACTCATAGGGTGTTTTCTGCACGTAAGGACCTACTGCCCAAGCAAGACCTTCAGGAATATCGCGGGAAAGCGAAAGAGTCCGGCACTCGCCTAGCACTCCGCCGTTAAAACTTTCCAAACTCCAATAGGCGTAGAGACGCCACAAGTACCCATGTCCTTCGCCTGGGGGGAATTTCCGCCCCCACGTAAACAGGTTAGTATCAACTTCGGTGATCTTTCGCGCATAAGCGCGGCACGTCCATCTTTCGGGAGAAATCTGCTGATAATAAACATCCTGCTCGACATTGAGGATCACGGGGACTATCCCTTTCCGCTGTAAACGCCAAAAACCGGTGACGTTATTCCCGCTTTGGCGTATTGTTCGTGAATCAGCTATCTCCGGATAAATTTCCTTGTGGCGGTTAAAGTCACGAAGTACATCCAGCACCTGCGCGATGCTGGCATGTGGAATGTAGACTGCTCCCAGCCAATCGTGTATCAACCCGTCTTTGATGGCAATGGGCTGTCCATTGGGCAGTTCTCTGATGGAAAATTGTCCCGCCAGCACTTTTTGTTTGCTGGCCGGATCGTCTTCGAGATCAAGAAAACTTTTTTGGCCTTGCCGCCGTTCCCCGAGCTGCGCTTCAACCGATTTCGCATACTGCTCGAACTCGTTTACAGTCTGTGGCTGGAGCTTGGTCACGAATTGACCCTGCAAAGGCGGCCCGAGCGTCAGGGCCAAAGTCAAAAGACCGCGAATCAACGTGGGTCTCGAAATCATGGTTCTACCGTAGCGTAGCGCCGAACGCTCGCGGTTTAACCGCGCGAACGCCCGAAGTCTTGCGGGGCTTCACCTAAAATTGAATCCAGGAATTCCGCCAAGTCAAGGTCCTTTTCCGTCACGCGATTTCCTGCGGCGTGCGTATTTAACCGGATCTCGAGAGTGTTGTAGGTATTGCACCAAACCGGATGATGGTCTCTGCGCTCAATGCCTTCGATGCAAGCCTGCATAAACGCCATAGCTACCCGAAAGTCTCCAAAGACTAGCTTTCTTCTGATGCCGTGCTGATCGCCGGACCACCCTTTCAGCTTCGAAAGAGCCGTCTGGATTTCCGCAGCTTCCAGACATCTCGGCTTTACGTAGCTCATCCCGTCCTATCCTACGGCAAGAAAACTCTTCAGGTCCTGTTCATTCACGACCGGTTCGCCAAGAGCTACGTTGTTCAGTTTGCCGGCGCGCATCCACCCTTCAAGCTGATCCACCAAGCTGAACAGGTGATCGAAGGAATCAACAACAAACAGCAACGGCTGATAGCGGTCAATCTCAAACGCCTGATTAATGACCCATTCGAGCTGAATCGGGTACCGCTGTACATCCTCGGACTCAATCGCGTGCGTAATTTCGCCAAAGGAGCTCAGCAAACCGCTGCCGTATGCCTTTAATGCGCCGCCTTCGCGCATCAGCCCAAACTCAACGGTGAACCAAAAAAATCTCGCCATGGCCCGGATAATGCTTTCCAGCCGCTCCAGCCTTTGGGCTTCGTCGCGTGTTCCCGCCACGATTTCAGCCGCCGTATGCGCGCACTGCCCCAGCCGCGCCAGCGTATCGGCAAAAACCCGATCCGTGTGCATCGGCACATGCCCCGCAATATCGTGAAAAATGTCCGGTTCCGGCAGGTAATCCAGACGGTCGCTTCGCCGAATCGTGATGGTGGTCGGAAACTCGCGATTACGCAGGCAGTCAAAAAACACAAAGGAAGGCACATACCCGCTAACGGGCTTCGCGCGGAATCCAGTCAGCGGATTCAAAAAGCGATTCACATCATCCAGCCGGGGTACACGCTCCGGGTCAAAGCAAAGCGAAGCAATGCCGCGCAGAAAATGCTGATTGGCGTGTTGCCGCCACTTTGGTCCCATGCGCGAGTACAAAGAACGCCAGGCCGCGTGGTTCTCCGCCGAGTACAATTCATACGGCTGATGAATGTAGAGTTGCCCCTGTCCGCGCGCTTCTTCAATAAACGACGCTTCCGTTGTCGTCAGTCCCTCGCAGGGCGTCATACACACTGGCTCCTGTGACTGCATGATAACACCACTTAAGCGTGGTGCCTATCGATTTAAATGCGCCGGCAAAATCGTACCTTTACACCTTCCAAAACCGATTCCTCGGAATCCATCCCGGATGCAATGACCCCGCAGAATCACTTCATCGCCGTCTTGCAAAAAACAGCGCTGCTCACCGTTGGAAAGCTGCAAAGGTTCCTGCCCCCTCCAAGTCAATTCCAACAGGCAACCGCGATTCTCGTGTCGGGGCCCCGAAATCGTGCCGCTGCCCAGCAGGTCGCCCGCTCGCAAGGGACATCCATTCGAAGCATGATGAGCAATCATTTGCCCCGGCGTCCAATACATGTCTTTGAAAAAAGCTCGGCTGACGCGCACCGGCCCGCTCATCGTCGCGGTACGCAGCCAAGCTTCGACGGTAATATCAAACGCGCCCAGTTTCGGCGATTGCAAATAAGGAAGAACCGGCGCATCGTGTTCCGGCGCGGCTACCCGAAACGGTTCCAGCGCCTCCGCCGTAATGACCCAAGGCGATAGGGAGGTCGCAAAGTTCTTCGCCAGAAACGGGCCAAGCGGCTGATATTCCCATCGTTGAATATCACGCGCGGACCAATCATTCAACAGACACATGCCGACCAGGTGATCTTCCGCCTCCGCGATGGGAATGGGCTGACCAAGCGCATTGCCGGGTCCCAGAAAAGCGCCCAATTCCACTTCATAGTCCAGCTCCGTTGACGGTCCGAATCGGCCCTCGCCTAATTGTCCAAGCGGGCGTCGCACAGGCATTCCACTGACCACAATCGACGAAGCACGGCCATGGTAGGCAATCGGAAGGTGCTTGTAATTCGGCGGCAAGGGAGCATCGGGCCGAAACATTCTCCCCACATTGGTTGCGTGATCGAGGGAAGCATAAAAGTCCGTGTAGTCGCCGATAGGGAAGGGCAGACACATCTCGCATTCTTCCTGCGGCACCAACTCCCGTTCGCGAGAGCCTTTGCGAAGACACGCGCTCCACTCACGCCGTAAATCACGCCTTTGCGTCGAACTGAGCCGGAAGAAGCCGCCCAAATCCTCGCCGTCGAGCCAAGAACCCAGATCAAGGATAAATTCCCCAATGGCCGCTCCCGGACGCGGGCGGGCGTCACGCCCACGCTTAAAAACACCTACAGGCAGATTCTGAATCGGAAACTCACCTTCCTCACGGTTCGCGGATGGGGCCCAACTCCGCAGCGCGGGATCATGCGTTTCGTCAATTAGTCCAGCCACGATAAATAGTAGTTCCGGTCTTCAATCTCGGTTGCTTCCCGGCTGACATGAAGACCATGGAACGTGTCCACCATCAGCGCCAGTTCGTTGGTTTCCTTCTGCCCGAGAGACGCTTCGGTGCGGCCCGGCTGCGGTCCATGCGCCAAGCCATCCGGGTGAAGAGTCACGGAGCCGTACTCGATCCCCTTGCGGCTCATGAACTCCGAATTCGCGTAATAGAGCACTTCATCCGACATGACATTGGAATGGCTATACGGAGCGGGAACAGCTTCCGGGTCAAAGTCGTAGGGCCGCGGGCAGAACGAACACACCACGAAGCCATCTCCTTCGAAAGTTTGATGAGTCGGAGGAGGAAGATGGAAACGGCCCACCCGAGGCTCGAAATTACGGATGTTGATGGCCCACGGATAATAGAAGCCGTCCCAGCCGACCACGTCGAACGGATGATAGGCGAGAACCATTTCCGTCAGAGTATTCGCCTTCTTGACAATCAGCTTAAAGTCGCCTTTTTCCTCGTGGGTTTCGAGATTTTGCGGTCCCCGGATGTCACGCTCGGAATACGGACTGGATTCCGTCAA
>JAABUZ0100003018.1_pt1 | contig 26211 bp, 26 predicted proteins | sample 5562091 | NCBI WGS metagenome assembly JAABUZ01 (sample SAMN12813069, study PRJNA571459) | rock metagenome | isolation source: Antarctica rocks | place: Antarctica: Victoria Land, Linnaeus Terrace sud | collected 2015-12-21 | reverse complement strand
CCAGCGCCGTCTTCTCGTGTATCTTCTCCATGGCTCCGCCTCCACGGTCCTTGGCTTGGCTTCACACCTCCAAGGTACTCTGGCAGACGGAGCTTTGCCCATCCCTCCACATGTGGGTAATCACCAGGATGACCGTATTGTAGTCGTTTCGATGTGTGCTACCATCGATTGGAAATGGACGCGCAGCGATGTTACTGCTGATATCGTCCGTGCCTCTGTCGGTGCGGCCAGGCGCCCGTGCTCAAGGATAAAGGAGCAACCAATGGAAGAACTGTTGGAAATTGTCACCGGAGGAGCGGTCTGGGGCATCGGCTTTGCCCTGGCGGCAGGCGCTGTGCGGTCGCTCGGCTCAGGTTTGGGTCCTGTGGGCACCACGGCGATGAAGGGCGTGGCCACCGTGGGCGACCGCGTGCGCACGATGGCCGAAAGCGGTCGAGAAGCCGTCGAAGACATCTACCACGAGGCAAAGGCTGAGCACCAGGGCAGGGCCAGGTAGACGATTCGAGCGTACGACGGCATCACGCGCTTCTTTTGCACATATGACTCTGCGCCTCAACCAGAAAATTAGGGGCGGACACCGGAGCCGGGGAGCAGACGGTTGACGACGGCTTCGGTATGTCAGGCGCTCTCGCTACATTGGCACATGAGGTGAGTACACGTGCGGTTGCAGACGATGTACCTCGCGTGGTTCATTCGCTTCCCGGGCGGCTGCGCGTGCATCTGCCTGCGTGGTCGACATGTGACCAGGATGCGGTAGAGGGGCGTCTCCGTGCCATCCCCGGCATTCAGTGCGCGCGGGCCAACTCTTTTACCCACAACGTCCTGATTACGTATAATCAAGCAGTACCATTAGCCAGTATCCTCGCCGCTATCGACGATCACCTGATCCCCGACACATCTGTTCCCCCACAAGCCGCGCCGAGAGACGACGTGCCTGCCGCCGCCTCATTCGATCCGCTTCCTACCGCGGTTGCCGTGGCACGTCTGGCTGGGGCCGCCCTGGGGATCGGTTATCTCGCCATGCGACATGCTGCCGGAGCGCCACCGCCTGTTGCGTCCGCGGCGGTGGGCATCGCCGGGGCGGCGGCCCTGGTGCAGGGTTTTCCAGCGGTTCGCTCGGGGCCGGAGGCGTTGGTCGGGAAAGGCGTTGTCGACGCCGCGGTCAGTGGTGTCGCGATCGTGGCCTTGACGCTGTCGGGAAATCCTCTCGGTCTGGCACTGGCTGCGGCGCAGGCAGTGCGGTTCCTCACCGAGGTCATCCCGAGGAGAAACGCAACGATTGCGTACGAAGCACGCCTGGCTGAGCTACGGTCGGCTGAACCGGGTGCGGTCATCCACCTGGAGGCTGGTGAGCGGTCCCCGCTCCGGGCGACAGTCATCGAGGGTTACGGCACAGCTCTGGGACGAGACGGACGTCCGGCACGAGCCATGCCTGGCGAGGTGCTCTCAGCCGGAGCACGCGTCTATGGCGGGACTCTGACGGTGTCGTTACACGGCAACGATGTTGTGCTCCCAGGGAAACGCCGGGTGCCAGAACACCAGCCGCTTCTCGAACGCTCCCGGCGTCAGCTCGGCCCACTGGCCGTCCTCGCGAGCATAGTAACGTTCGCGATCACCCGCTCGTCCGCTAGTGCGTTTGCCACACTGCTTCTGGCGAACCCGCTCGTGGCCACGGTGGGCACGGAGATGTCGTTGATCGGGGCACGTGCGCGTGTGTCGCGTTCTGGCGTGATTGTGACGTGTATACGTCCGTCCGTCACGATGCACCTCCCAACCGTGCTGGTCGTGGACGGATCGCGTGTGCTCACCGATGGGGTGGAGCTGGTGGGCGTCGTGCCGCTCGACGAGGGCACGACCGCAGGAGATGCGCAAGCGCTTGCGGCGGGTGTTGCCGCCGCTGCTGGATCGCCGTGGGGAGGCGTCTTTCCCGCACGGTCCCACGTGCCAGCGATGGATGGTTCGTTTGATGGAACGACGGCAACGGCATCAGTTGGCAACACGATCTATACGCTCAGTTCCGAGATTGCTGGGGCGTCTATTCCGAATGCTATCCAGAATCGTTATCGAGGAAGTCTCCTTCTGTTGTTGCGACGGTCGGAGCACGAGCGTGCCGTGGCCCTGTTCGCACTGCGCCCGCGGCTCGCAACCGGTGTGGCGGAACTGATCGATGCTTGCCGCCGTCATCACGCCGAGATCGTCCTTGCCGGGGCCGGTGATCGGGCGACGACGCAGGTCATTGCACAGCGAGCGCACATCACGGCAGTGGAGATGCATGATGCGGTGACTGTGGTGCGCGAGTGGCAGTCACGGGGAGCGAGGGTCGCCGTACTTTCCGATAGTGGAGAGTCATCTGAAGCGTTTGCTTCCAGCGACATGTCCATTGCCTTGACCACCGGGCGGAGCAATCGGTTTGCCGCGAAGGTTGATCTCCTTGCGCCGGATCTTCAGGCGGTCGCCGCCGTGCTGCATGCCGGTGACGCCGCACGACTGGCGAGCCGTGACGCGGTCGCGCTCTCAATGCTCTCCACTGTAGGAGGCGTCGCGTGGACACTCCTCGGGGCTCCTGGTGTTGCGCGTGCGTCGTGGGTTGTCTATGGGACGGCACTCGCCGCGATGGCGGATGGCTGGGTACGCTTGCGCGGGGGGCATCGGTTGCGGGCCTCGCTGATGCGCCTTGTTGATCCACGTCCTGAGCGGTGGGGTCGCCGCACTGTTGCTCAGGTTCTCCGTGCTATGGAGACGACTGCGCACGGGCTCTCGACGGACGAGGCACGGTTACGACGTCGTACCGCTCCGTCGGCGCCTCCGCGCCACGAACTCCGTGACGCGCTGCTTGAACAGCTCCGGTCACCACTGAATGGGGTACTCGCTGTCGGTGGTGGTCTCTCCCTTGCCCTCGGCGCTCCGGTGGATGCCGCCATCATCGCGGCAACCATTGCCGTTGGCGTTGGCATTGGCGCGTGGCAGGAGTACCGATCCGGCCGGGTCGCGGCGACCCTGGATCAGCTCGGCGCCCCGGGCGCCAGAGTTCTGCGTGATGGCACGGTGGTCATACTCCCGGCGACCGACCTTGTGCACGGTGACATACTGGTGCTCGCGCCCGGTGATCGGGTCGCGGCCGACGCGCGGGTGCTGGAGGCGAGCAATCTGGAGGTCGATGAGGCAGCCTTGACCGGCGAATCTATGCTGGTCTCGAAACACCCTGATACGGGGACCGACGCCCGCCGCATTGTCCTGGAGGGCAGCGACGTCACCGTCGGCACGGGCCGTGCCGTCGTGTTCGCCGTCTCACCGGGAACCCGGATGGGCGCGACTGCGCAGGCTCTCGTCAGCACCGAACGGGCAGACAGTCCCCTCGGTCAACGGCTCGGCCAGATGCTGTGGCAAGTTATCCCGCTCGCCACTGCTGCTGGACTCGTTGTGGTAGGGTCGGGACTCATGCGTGGCGAGGCGCTGCTGCCACAACTGGTGATCGGGGCAACGGTCGCGATCGCCGCGGTTCCCGAGGGACTTCCCCTGCTCGTGGGTGTCGGTCAGGCAGCGGTCGCTCGTCGGCTTGCCAGCCGAGCCGCGCTGGTTCGACGACTCGGTGCGGTAGAGTCGCTTGGTCGCGTCGACGTTGCCTGTACCGATAAAACCGGCACTCTGACTGAGGGAAAGCAAGCACTGACCCTGGTGGCGGACCTGGACAACGAGGTGGTGCTGGGAGGAGAACCAGGGCGAGCACTCCGTGGCGCATTGCGGGAGATCCTTCGTGCGGCCGCACTTGCCAGCCCACACCCTGAAGCGGCGGATGCTGGCTCAGATGCGACGGATGTGGCCGTTATTCGGCGAGCGACCGAGGTCGGACTGGGCGAAGTCCTGCGCCAGTCACGCGAGGCAGAGGCGCCCTTTGATCCGGAGCGTGCCTTCCACGCGACGATGCTGGGAGGGCGACTGTATGTCAAAGGCGCGGTGGAGACACTGCTTCCGCGCTGTGATCGCGTCCTCAGCGGTACACAGGAGCACTCACTCAATGACGTGGAGCGACGACGCCTTGACGAGCGGGCGGCACTGTTCGCGAGCCGCGGGTTGCGCGTGCTCATGGTGGCGCAGGGACTGCCAGACACGGAGGTGGTTGACCCGAAAAACCTGGTCGTGCTTGGCTTCATAGGCTTTAGTGATCCCATGCGTGCTGGCGTACGCGAGGCGGTCGCTCGCTGTCGTTCCGCTGGCGTGCGCGTGATGATGCTGACCGGAGACCATCCCGCTACCGCAAGGCGCATTGCGCACGACGCCGGCCTCCTGGATGGAGGAGGCGACGTGCTCACCGGGGACGATATTGAAGAACTTGAAGATCACGATCTGGACCAGCGCCTCGATCGTGCGGTTGTCATCGCTCGTGTGACGCCATTGGACAAACTGCGGATTGTCATGAGCCTGCAACGGCACGGGCATGTGGTGGCGATGACGGGCGATGGCGTCAACGATGCGCCCGCGCTTCGGCTGGCGGATGTCGGTGTTGCGATGGGTCTGGGTGGGACGGAAGTGGCACGGCAGGCGGCGGACGTGGTGCTCGCTGACGACGACTTTGCCACCCTGGTGGAGGCGCTGGTGGAAGGTCGCAGCTTCTGGAGAAATATCCGTCGCGCGCTTGGGCTCCTGCTCGGGGGCAACCTTGGAGAACTCGGACTGGTGGTGGGTGCCAGCGTCCTGGGTCTCGCCTCTCCCCTACTTACCCGCCAGATCCTGGTGGTCAATCTCCTGACCGATGCGCTTCCGGCACTCGCGGTCGCCGTGCAGCGTCCGGAGGACCGCAATCTTGCCTCGCTCGCCCGGGAAGGTGTCGCAACGCTAAACACACCGCTTCGTAACGATATCATCCGTCGGGGAGTACTGACGGCGGGTCCAGCACTTGCCGCCTATCTGGTGGCACTGTCCACTGGCGGGCTGCCCCAGGCAAGGTCCGTGGCGTTCGCCAGTGTTGTCACAACCCAGCTGGCTCAGACGGTGGAGGCTGGCCGTGTCGAGGGAGGACTGACACGCCCCGTGCTGGCAGCCGTGGGAGCCTCCGGGGCGTTGCTGCTTGCAATGTTAACGGCGCCGCCGCTGCGCACGGTACTGGAGCTGGTGGTTCCGTCGCCAGTCGGCTGGGGCATCGTAGCCGGGAGCACTATCGTCCCGCTGGTGCTGACCCGGCTCACCACACCAGAGGAATACTTGGGTGAACCAGCACAGAGCATGCGGCCACTCCCGATGCTCCAGATGCCCCCGATCGCCGCTACTATCGGATAATTGTCGTCCCAGTCGGTGCGTCACCGTGTTCGGTCCCATGCAGCGCACAATTTTGTGCAGGGTACGATCGGAGGATCGCCGGCTTCCGCGAAGGAGCCGGGCCAACGATTCCACCCGACGCAATCCCGAAAAGAGTCTTTCTTTCGAGTCAGCAATGAGATTCGCACAATTCGCCTTCATGCTCGTGAGCGGCTGCAACCTGAGTTCAGCGGAAGCCCTTTACCCTGCCCGGATTCTCGTGGCCGCGCTTGCGACCGTGTGGCGCGTTGGCTACAATCCCGCGCAGCCCAGGCAACCAGGTGACCCGAACGCCGCGAGGGAAGACGGTCGCGGTGGGTATCGATTTTTGTACGATGTGTGCGCCACGGACGGGACACACGGGGATGGAGAGAGGATCACGCCATGACGCGTCACCCGGGTAGTGAGCAGCCAATTGTGACCAGCGACATTACACGACCGGATCCTTCCTTAATTGCGGCATTGCAAGGGATCGGAAGCGCGACAGCTACGGGGGAGTTGAAGCGCCTTGGTATTCGCAACGCTTTCATACAGGGACCTGTCTGCATGACGCCAGGCACATCGATCGTTGGCCCTGCGCTGACGCTGCAATTCATGCCGAAGCGCGAGGACCTCTACCCGGACGCGGAGTATGTCGATCCAGAACGTCAACTCCATCGCCACGCACTGTACCACGCTCAGCAAGGGGACATTGTGGTGGTCGATGCGCGGGCGGACATGACCAGCGGCATATTCGGTGAAATGATGATGACGTACTTCCGCGGTCGAGGCGGTCTGGGCGTCGTGATCGATGGCTGCATCCGCGATTCGGCGGAGATCAAGAAGCTGGGCCTTGGCCTCTGGCTCCGCGGTGTGACACCGAACTTCCACACGCAGACGAATCTCTTTCCCTACGCCGTCAATGTCCCTATTGCGTGTGGCGGGGTCACCGTGGTACCTGGTGACCTCATCATCGCCGACGATGACGGTGCGGTCGTCGTGCCGATCAGCCTCGCGCCACAACTCGCGGCGAAGGCAGGGGAACACGTCGAGTGGGAGGAGTTCAGCCGACTAAAGTTGTCCGAAGGGGGAGATCTGCGGACGTATTATCCACTCAGCGATGCGGCTCGCGCTGAGTACGAGGAGTGGCGGCGGACGCAGACATCGGGGCATCACCGGTAACAGGGACCGCGCGTGGCTGGAGGTCGGCTACGCGTAGACGGCCTCACGCAGCCCTTTGAGGTAGCCGATGGCGAAGAGGCGCCCGATGTTTGAATACGAGGGGCGCTCGTTACTGTCGCCCTCCATCGTCGGGACGTGGTCGGGACGGCAGACGCCATCGAAGCTGATCTCGCGGTAGGCACGCATGCAGGCCGCCATGTCGGTCTTCCCGTCGTCGTGGAAGGTCTCGACGAACTTATCGGCGGTACCACGCACGTCGCGGAAGTGGACGAAGAAAATCTTGTCTTGCTGACCGAAGTGCCGTATCACACCCGGGAGGTCGTCGGTCATCAGCGTGAAATTGCCCTGGCAGAGCGTGATGCCGTTCACGGGGCTCTGGACAAGGTCGATGAGTCGCTGGTAATTCGCAATGTTCCGCATGATGCGTCCCAGACCTCGGATGGGCGAGAGGGGGGGATCGTCGGGATGCATGGCAAGCTTGACGTTAGCCTGCTCAGCGACCGGCACCACTGCTTCGAGGAAGTAGCGCAGGTTGTCCCAGAGCTGTTCTTCGGTCACGACGCCGTATTCGGTGAGTGGCGCGTTCTGCATCAGCGCGTGGTCGTAGCCAGTGGCAAGCGCCCCACCCCGTGATGGCACCGTGGTGGAGGTGCGCATCCAATTGAATACGGGCATCCACTCGTAGCACCAGACGGGGATACCCAGTGCGCCCATATTGCGGATCAGGTCGCATGTGGCCTCGATCTCCTCGTCACGACCTGGCAGCCCCAGCTTTGCGCGGTTCAACGGAGGGCGGCTCTCCAGCACGGATAGCTCAAAGCCTGCGTCCTCGTAAGCCGTTTTCACTCGGAGGAGCGACATGTAGCTCCACGGCAGGTCTTCACGGTCTACCAGGAGACCCCGACTGAAATCCATCCCCCCGACCACGTGCTGAATGCCGCACTGCTGGACCATTTTCCACAGCGGTGACGGCTGGGGTGCCAGGAACTCGGCAATCTGGATCACGTCGGGTCTCCTTGTTACTTGCTTGTTGTTTGACACGCGGGCTGTTGCTCTGGTGCGCTGGGAGTATAGCACTGGACGCAGGAACCGCTGCTACGGCCGTAGACGTTGCGATCTGATTGATAATTCCCGCCTCGGTGGTCAGGCGCGGCCAGCGACTGAAGTCGCGCCTGACACGGCAAAGTCCGCCTTCGCGGACTCCCCCCGTGGTTCCACGGCGATGGCATGCTTTTCATGCTCGGCGGTGGCCCGTAGGGCCGTGGCTACTGCGGTCGGTGCGTTTGTGGCGAGCGACGCGTTGTGGTCATCGGAAGTGTGGGGACGGCACCAGTGGCGCCGTGATGGACGTTTCTGTGGGGATCGCGCACCTGTGCGGAGCAGTGTTGCCTTCCTATCTGGTGGTCGGATCATGCGCGCACCCTTGCAACCACTCCGTATAATAGAACATCGGTTCTATTTCTGTCCGTGCTCGTGAGGAGGTTGCAGTGAACTATGAGGTGGAGCGATGGCTGGTGAAACCGGAGGCTGAACGGGACATTCCCCGCCAGCCCTGTTGTTTCCCCCTCGAGCCGGTGATTCAACACATGCACGCACGCCTGGATCAGCCGATCTCGCTTCAGGAACTTGCCGAGGATGCAGGCTGGAGCCCCTTTCATTTCCATCGTCAATTTCGCGCGGCAACTGGCATTCCCCCGCATGAGTTCCTGACCACGCTACGGCTGCAGGAGGCGAAGCGATTGTTGCTGACGACACCTTCGAGCGTGATCGAGGTCTGTTTCGCAGTCGGGTATAGCAGCCTCGGCACCTTTACCGCACGCTTCACCCACCTTGTGGGCGTCGCGCCGGGACGGTTGCGTCAGTTCGCGAACACCGTTTCGATGCCCACGGTCGATCGGGTGGGCGAATTGCGCGCCGCACAACGAGGTGTGCAACGTGCGGCGGGAGGCGTGTATGGTGAGGTTCACGCGCAGTCTGGGATGATGGGGCCCATCTTTGTTGGCCTGTTTCCGAAGCCGATTCCACAGGCACGGCCCATCCGTGGGGACGTGCTCGCTACTCCTGGCACGTTTTGCATCGAAGCTCCACCGGATGGTCGCTACTATCTGCTTGCCGCGGCGCTGCCCTGGGCCATGGATCCACGCGTGCCCTTACTGCCGGGAGTTGGTCTCCTCGTTGGCACGTGTGCCGAGCCACTGCAGATCCGTAGCGGCCGTACGGAGCAGGTGGCTCATATCACGTTGCGTTCGCCGCGGCCGACCGATCCACCGGTGCTCTGTTGCCTCCCGTTTCTGCTCAATCAGCAGTTTGCGTCGTCCGCCACGGCGTGAGCACGATTTTGGGACTTGAGCAAGATTGGAGAAATGCCGGTGTGCTTGGCGCGTTAGAGTAGCTACGTCCATTGTTTTCACCAACTTCGCAGAGAGAGGAACAGCATGGCAGCCCAGCCCATTGTCCATATCGACTTTCCGGCAACAAATCCAGTGGAGTCCGGCGCATTTTACGCGAAGGTTTTTGCCTGGCCAGTAGAGGCGCCTCCAGGTTACGCAGACTATCCCATGTTTCTTTCGAAGAGCGGCCCCAGTGGCGGATTTGTCCCGGTGAGCTACGCCAATGAGGGCATGCAGTTCAACGTGGGTGAACCGCTTGTCTACATCGGCAGCGAGGACATAGATGCTGATCTTCAGCGCGTCCAGGCGAACGGTGGGGAGATTATCCTGACGAAGCGGGAGATTCCGCACGTTGGCTGGTGGGCAGTTTTCAAAGATCCGGGTGGCAACAGAGTTGGCCTGTTCACGGGCGCACCGCATTAGTGCAATTCGCATGACAGGCAGACGGCGACACGGGTGCGGCAGACGGGCGCTCCTGTGTTCGTCATGGGTCGTGGCTCCGACGGCCGTGGATCGTGGGACATATCAATGAAATATCGAGAAGGAAGAGGAAATGGGTAGCGTTCGAGTACTGGTTGGAACACGCAAAGGGGCATTTATCCTGACTTCAGATGGTAAGCGCGAACGATGGGACGTCAGTGGTCCACACTTCGCGGGATGGGAGATGTTCCACCTCAAAGGCTCGCCCGTTGACCCGAATCGTCTGTACGCATCCCAGACAAGTTCCTGGTTTGGGCAGATGATCCAGCGTTCGGATGACGGCGGTGCAACGTGGGAATCGGTCGGCAATGCATTCCCGTACGAAGGCCTCACCGAGACACATCAGTGGTATGACGGTACCCAGCACCCCTGGGAGTTTAAGCGCGTGTGGCATCTTGAACCGTCGCTCAACGATCCAGACACCGTGTATGCCGGGGTGGAGGATGCCGCCCTTTTCCGCAGCGTGGACGGCGGTCGAACGTGGAGTGAACTTTCCGGGTTGCGACGCCATACCTCGGGTCCGTCCTGGGTTCCCGGTGCAGGCGGCATGGGCCTGCACACGATCCTGATCGACCCCAGTAAACCGGAACGGATGTTCGTTGCCATCTCAGCAGCGGGCGTGTTTCGCAGTGACGACGCCGGGGAGACGTGGCGAACGGCGAATCGGGGTCTACGTTCGGAGTGGATGCCCAACCCAGACGCTGAGGTCGGCCACTGCGTCCACCGCATTGCGATGCACCCATCGCGTCCCGGCGTGCTTTTTATGCAGAAGCACTGGGACGTCATGCGGAGCGACGATGCGGGCGAGATGTGGCGGGAGATCAGTGGAAATCTTCCGACTGACTTCGGGTTCGTCGTAGATGTGCATGCCCATGAACCGGAGACCATTTACGTCATCCCCATCAAGAGTGACTCCGAGCACTTCCCACCGGACGGGAAGTTGCGTGTGTATCGTAGCCGCACAGGAGGGGGCGAGTGGGAGGCTCTTAGCGAGGGCCTGCCGCAGCGCGACTGTTACGTGAATGTCTTGCGCGACGCGATGGCGGTAGATTCGTTGGACTCGTGCGGCGTCTACTTCGGTACCACGGGTGGTCAGGTCTACGCATCGGCGAACAGTGGTGACACCTGGGCCCCAATCGTCCGGGACCTTCCGGCGGTGCTGTCGGTCGAAGTGCAGACGCTCCCATGATACGGGTCGTCCTTCCTCTGCATCTCCGGACGATCGCGCGCGTGGAGAGATCGGTTGAACTGGACGTTGAGGGTGTGGTAACGCAGCGGTCCATCCTCGATGCGTTGGAAGCAAGGTATCCGATGCTCTGCGGTACGATCCGCGACCACGTGACGCAGCGACGTCGGCCCCTTGTGCGGTTTTTCGCGTGCAAGGAGGACCTGTCTCACGACGCGCCCGATGCTCCGCTGCCAGAAGCCGTCGCTACTGGTGCTGAACCGTTCATGATTGTTGGAGCGATCGCGGGAGGGTAGCTGTCGTACCGCGTTCAGCTGAGGACGGTACAGGCGTGGCGCCGCTGGTTCGAATTCCGCCAGCGGCGTCATATGGCGCGTGAGTACGACCACGGTATCCACGGCCTTACGGGATAACACCGAGCATGAAATGCACCATAGTCGTCCGTCGGGAGCCCAATGGGAAGGCAGTCGTCGTAACGCTGCCTTCTGGCCGCAATCAGATGTTTATGCAAACAGTGTCCGAAGTTCCTTTTCAGAGCATTGATGAGACATGGGCAGGTGCCACATCACAGCGACGAAAGCAACCATAAGGAGCTCCGGCGCCGAGACATAGTGTTCAGATGCAAACAGTGCGGCACGGGGCGTAGAGACGGGCGATCTCTTCGCCACGCCACGTCCGAAGTTCTGTAGTTACGGTTGGCCGCGGAAAGGGGGGACTTGCGAGTATGCCGCCGTCGTCCGGTAGGTTCGACTATGATCACACGCTGAAACTGTTGCTCTCCCGTGCGCACGATGGTTTCCTCCACCTGGTGGCGCCGGACCTTCGCTGGCTTGGGGAACGGTCACCTGAACTGCCCGCGGGATCGCGTCAGGCCGATTTTGTCTGGGAGGTGGACCGTGTTGACGGCCAACGTGGGCTGTTGCATATCGAGTTGCAGACCAGGATCGTAGATGACATCGGTGAGCGATTGCTGGAATACAGCGTGCGGCTCTGGCGTCGTGACCGCGTCCCGGTGCGATCAATGGTCGTTTTCCTTCGAGACGAGGGATCGGTACCATCATCGCCTTTCACCATGACGTGGGGTGACGATGAGGTGCTCCGATTCCAGTTCGGTGTTGTACGATTGTGGGAGATTCCCCAGGAGCACGTGCTTGCGACGAAACACGTAGCACTCTGGTCATTGGCCAGTCTGATGGCAGGTGGGACGCTGGACAGTGTGACAACGGTGGCCGAGCGCATTGCCGTGTCTGCGCTTCCCCGCCATGAGCGTACGGAGCTTGCTGCATTTCTTGCCATCCTGGCAGGGATGCGATTTCCGCGTGACCAGGTCGAGCAAACGTTAAGGAGGAGTTCAATGATCCGCGACATCTTTCGCGATTCCAGTATTGCCGAAATGCTGCGTGACGAGGGGAGGAAGCAAGGTCTCGAACAGGGTCTCGAGCAAGGGCTCGAGCAAGGGCTCGAGCAAGGGCTCGAACAGGGCAGACAAGAAGGTCGGGATCAAGAACGGCGTGAACTGATACGCATGGCGCTGGAAGGTCGTTTTGGTGCAGTGAGTTCCGATGTGATCACCGCGTTGCGTGCGGCCGATGAGGCTACCGTGCTGGCACTGGTGACCCACCTCGGTACCGACTCCTGGGAGCAGGTTCGGAAGCGTCTGAGGCTAACGTAACGATCCACTGTCTACGTTTGGACGTGACGCACGTACACAGGCACGCGGAGAAGGATCGCACGTGCCAGTCTCCAGGTTTATTGGGCCGGTTGAGGAAACGGTGCGGTATCAGTGAACATGGGCATCAGGACTTCCTCGCAGCAGACAATGGCTGAGCCACGAGGCGGAGCCATCGTCGTGCGGTACCACAGACATATGAAATGGTGCATACGGGCGACACGTTGGGCGGAGACAGGACGTTCGGGAAGGTCCCCCTTGGCAGCCAGGATTGGCAGACGGCACGGTCATAGGTGTGTTGCGTGCACGCGCTTGCTATTGACACGACCAGGACGTAGGACCGTGGAGCATCACCATTTTCGAGCAAACGACTGGACAACGCAGACGACAGCTGGTATGTTTTGCCTACAGATTTTAGAACACGTGCATACCGCGACCAAGACAGCAGGTGCTCGGGTGCGCCAGTGCAAGGTGGGGGAACTGCAATTCATGAGCACGATACGGAACGAGGTCATCGCGGCAAATGACGCGTATGTTGCGACATTTGGCGATAAGGGTTCTCTCGCGGTACCACCTGCGCGCCGCTTGGCCATTTTGACCTGTATGGATGCCCGGTTGGACCCGGCGAAGTTCGCTGGCCTTGCTGAGGGTGATGCGCACATCATTCGCAATGCGGGGGGGCGCGCCAGCGACGACGCCATCCGTTCACTTGTCATCTCATACAAGCTCCTGGGCACCCGCGAGTGGTTCGTAATTCATCATACCCAGTGCGGCATGGAACTGTTTACGGACGATATCATGCGCGGCTTGCTTGCGAGCAGTCTCAAAACGGCATCCAGGGATGCGAACGGGTGGCACGACACGGGCGAGGGACCAGGTTCGCCAGAGGCGCAATACATCAGCTTTCTGACCATCACCAACCAGGAGCAAAGTGTTGTCGACGACGTGCGTCGTGTCCGCTCACACCCCCTCGTCCCTCGTGATATCCCCATCTACGGCTATATCTATGACGTGACGAGCGGTCGCCTGGTTGAAGTGCCGGAGGCGACACGAGCAGGCGCGGCCTCATGATTTCTTCGGTACGCTTGCGGTGGTTGTTGAGATGGGCTATCCCGCTGTACAGATTGCCTGGTTCGCGGGCAACGAGCCCGCGATGTCTGACATTGAGGCATCGCGGGCCGACCTCGGACTAACCGTAGAGCTGTGATGCTGACCTCGTGTGGTTTGCACCGGACGTTTACTGGATCCAGTTCGGCGAGCTCGACCCTGTGGCTGTCATTCAGCACTATGCAGGTCGCTGTCCACTGGTCCATCTGAAGGACATGACGGCGGGACCGACGCGTATCCTCGCGGCAGCTGAAGCCGCAGGCGTAGAGCGGTACAGTGTTGAGGAGGACTGGACGGCTCGCCGTCCACTGGAAGCTGCCGCGCTCAGTCTGCGGCATTTCAAGACGTGGGGCAAGATGTAGCATCCGGGAATTGTTCGTACGCCTCGCAGAGGTGGATCAATGGCTCGGCGCTGCACGTGGGTGGTTCCGGAGGTGTCACCCGTCCGTTGCGCAGCGGAAGCCCACGTTGCCTGATGAGCTATCCGGCGTGTTGGCGCTTCTTGCCGCCACGCGATAGCGGTTGCAGTATGATCGGTGGCAGAGATACGATCCGCCGCGGAGCACCCGAGAACCCCCAGTACGTGGTCCCGTCGGGTTCTCCCGCAGGCTTGTGGGGTGTGCCGCGCCAAACCAATCGCCGCACCACTCCCAGACATTCCCGGCCATATTGGAGAGACCGTATCCGTTTGGCGGGAAGGCCCCAGCAGGGCAGGTAGCGAGGTATCCATCGTCACGGGTGTTGCGTCGTGGGAAGTCACCCTGCCAGATGTTGCACATGTGTCTCCCGTCCGGCGTCAATTCGTCGCCCCAGGGGTATTTCTTTTGCTCAAGGCCCCCACGTGCCGCGAACTCCCATTCTGCCTCGGTGGGCAGCCGCTTCCCCGTCCACTGGCAGTAGGCCGACGCGTCGTTCCAGGAGATGTGGACGACGGGGTGATTGCCCCGATCGCGAATGTGTGAATCGGCACCTTCCGGCTGCTTCCAGCACGCCCCCTTGACTCCCAGCCACCAGGCGGCGGGTCCACTGGCACCCATGACCTGTTTTCGTGCCTTCGGGGAGACAAGCAGGTGAAACACGTAGGACCAGCCGAAGCGCTCGGCCTCGGTTTTGTATCCTGTGGCAGCCACGAAGGTGGTGAACTGGTCATTCGTCACCGTGCGCCGGTCCATCCAGAACTGCCTGAGGGACACGGGCCGCAGCGGCCCCTCACCGTCTTCGGGGAAGCCATCGCCGTCGTCGGTTCCCATCAAAAAGGTGCCAGCAGGAATCAACACCATTCCAGTTCTCGTGCTGGCAGCAGTACCAGTGGCTGGCCTGGGTGCCGCACTGTTCGGCTGAGGATGGGTGTCTCCTCGTACTGGCACGCAGCAGTGCGGGGCCTGCTGGGGAACGGCGTTGTGCTTAGCAGTCATGAACGTACCTCAGGATGCAGTCAGGGAGTTTGTAGTATTCTACGCTCCATCGCAGCGCCACATCGCGAACGTCAGCCAGGGATCAATTGACGTGACATGGCAGGGGTACACACGCTACTCAGCGTGGGCGTGATGCTCGTCTGGTGCAACGAGATGGCGATGGCGGTTCTTCACAACGTTCTGGTTGCGCTCGTGGACGCCGGATCGCACGCTGTTGATACCCAGGCTGTTCCTTTTCGCCCGGTACAGTGCAACGATATCGCTGATGAAGCCTGGTGCTCCGTACCGTCCTATTGATCGAAGCCACAGGTCATAATCCTCGCAACAGGTGAGACTGTCATCCCATGCGCCCAGGTCGAGGAGTTCGCGTCGGCGATACATGGCTGTACTGGCATTGGGTATCATCGCGCTGGTAAAGAATAACCTGGCACACTCGGTGCGATCGGGGCAAAACCAATTCGTTACGTCTTCGCCGATGAGGTAACGGCCCTCCTCATCAACTTTCAGTGCGTTGGCATGGACCGCCCAGAACGCCGGATTGTCACACAAAAAGTGCCACCGCTGTTCCACTCCAGCGGCGGTGAGCATGTCATCGTCATCCAGATCCACGAGAAACGTACCCTGCGCGGCATGTGCGGCGCTGTTGCGAGCGGAGGCCACCCCACGTTGCTGGTCGTGGTGTACCACCACGATACGCGGATCGATCTGTGCCATCTGCTCAAGGTATCGGTAGGTGCCATCATCCGAGGCGTCATCTACGATAATATGTTCGTAGGGGCATGTGAGCTGGAGAGATCGAGCACTCGCGATCGCGTGCGGCAAGAAGCTGGTGTGACGATTGCGCGTCGGTGTAAGGATTGAAATGACGGGCCCATGGTGCATTGTGCGCAGCTTCCTGTTTCCCCATCGTTCGGTACGCCTTTTGCGACCTGTCGTATGCAAGAAGCATACCGTCGCGGGGAAAGATAGCGACCTGGCGGCGTTTCGATACCGAGTCGATGTCGCTTCCTGGTTTGATGAGATGCATACGCCAGATAGGGGAAATCGCGCGTGATAGCAGAGGCGAGTAACGGGAAGGCAATGGTCAAGCCCGGACCGATTGCCATTTTTGGATCGGGCGAGGCCGCGAGTTCGAGCCGTAAGGTACACGACCGCTTACTCACGCAGTTGACTGTGCCTGTCCACGTCGCCATTATCGAGACCCCCGCCGGGTTTCAGCCAAATGTTGACGTGGTGACGGCAAAAATTCGGGAGTATCTGACGCATCACCTTCAGAACTTCAAGCCTGAGGTCAGCATTGTGAGCGCGCGGCGTGTAGGTTCAGCCTATGACCCGAATGATCCAGCAACCGCTGCGCCTCTTGAGAGAGCGAACTATATCGTCGCTGGACCGGGAAGTCCGACCTACGCCATTCGCCACCTCCGTGACACGACAACGTGGCGGACATTGACGCGTCGTCACGCCGAGGGAGTAACATTAGCGCTTGCTTCGGCATCGGCGATTGCTCTGGGAGCGTATGCATTGCCCGTGTACGAGATTTTCAAAGTGGGTGATGACCTGACGTGGGTCCCCGGTCTCAATCTCTTCGGGCTGTATGGTATGGAACTCGCCATTGTTCCCCACTGGAATAACCACGAAGGTGGCAAAGATCTGGATACGAGCCGTTGTTTTATGGGGGTGGAACGATTTGAAACACTGCGTACGCTCCTTCCCCCCAGTACAACGATCATTGGGATCGATGAGCACACGTCATGCATCATCGACCTTGCTCGGGGCCAGTGCGATGTCATGGGAGTCGGAACCGTTTCGGTGCTCGCCGCGGGTGGCGACGTGGTGTACCCCACGGGAGCTTCGTTTTCTGTCTCGGAGTTGCAGCCGTCGCTTGTGCTGGCACGACCCTAAACGCCCGAAGGACACATAGCCTGGGTGGAGTACCGTGCTGTGTGTCGCGGCGACAGGTAGGTCGTGTTCTACGGCCCGCCGATGCGCTTCCAATAGATGATCGTTCCACACAGACCGCCATACGGCTTCGGTGCGTAGTCAGGAATGACCCCGGCTTTGGTGTACCCGAGCTTCTCGTAGAACAGCCCCGCGCCGTCCTCTGCCGCGGCGTCGAGCGTGAGCAGGGTACGGCCACGCTCACAAGCGATGCGTTCAGCCTCGCGCATGAGCGTGCGGCCAACGCCACGTCCGCGCCAGGCGACGCGCGTTAACACCTTGGCGATCTCCCCTCGGTGCGGCTGGTTGGGGGGGCAGTCAAGATGCAAGGTCACCGTTCCTACAAGGTCATCATCTGCCATCGCACCGAGCACCACACGACGCCCCTCCTCGGCGGCGGCGAGTGACGTTGCCCAAAATGCGGACGCGGTGTCGGGCGATAGGGGGTGCATGAAGCTGACCGAGGCACCGCTTGCGACGGCTTCGACAAGAATCTCGGTAAGAGCCGCTGTCACCTGCGGGGTCGATCGCAGGGCGACGATGTTGAGGGTGGGGGCCATGGCGAGCTCCTTGTGGTGATCCATGTTCATCACGACGCGTCCACTCTAACGGATGCCTGGTGGCCGTGCAAGGAAGCCGGGTGACGGAGGCGGAGATTGCTCGTGTCAGAGCAGCAGTCGAATCACCGATAGGCTCCTATGGGCGAACGACGATGACGCGGCACTGAGCTCGCAGGAGCACGTAGGGGACGGTCTTGCCGAGCGACGGCTGGCCGGAGACCATAAGTCGCGGCAGACCGAGCAAGATCAGGTCGGCCTTGAGAGCAAGCGACTCATCGACGATAGCAGCTCCCGCATCTCGTGCCTGAATCATCGATGTCTCGGGTTGAAATCCCTGAAGACCTGCCTGCCTGAGTGCTGTGTCGAGCACTGCCTGGCTGTGTTCGGCGTCAAAGTCACTATCAATCGGCAGGCTTCGGGGTACTTCCACAATACGGATGAGCAGAACGTTCGTCTTCTGTCGGCGTGACATCACACCGGCGAGGCGGATGACCTGTTCGTCGACGGGATGACCGGACACGGGCACCATAATCAGTCCGGTCGCTGGTTGCGCTGCTTCCGGTGCTTCGGAACGTCGCCGACCGACGATACGCAGCAGATCCATACCTGACCCCCACGGTATACGCCGGTCCGTCCGGCTATCGTGTCGCACCTGCCGCACGGCTGCTCGAGGCGCGACACACCATAGAACGTATACTATAGCATTGGCACGTAGTTCTTCAGCACGGGGAGGAAGGGTCGTGGGCGACGTAGCACATCACCAGAGCTACTGGCGCGCATTGTACGCGGTCGCCCATGATCTTGTCTCAACGCTGGAACCTGCCGATGTCCTGAACCGTCTCGCGCGCAGTGCCGCCGAGGCGCTGAATGTCCGTGCCTGTACCTTGCGCCTCCTGGCTCCCGATGGTCGCACGCTGAACGCCAGCGCGCACTATGGGCTATCGGAGGGCTATCTTCGGAAAGGCGGGGTGGATGTCGAGCATAGCCCCGTAGATCGCGAGGCGCTGCAGGGAAAGAGCGTCTCCTTGAGAGATGTGCGGCACGATCCACGATTCCAGTACCCCGAGCAAGCCGCGACCGAAGGTCTGGTGTCCCTGCTGTGCGTCCCGCTGATTGCCCATGGCCGTGCTATTGGCGTGATGCGCGTCTATACGGGCGACGAGCGAACGTTTGACGCCGAGGAAATCGAGTTTTTGGACGCGATTGCCTCGTTGGGCGCAGTGTCCATTGAGAACGCACGGCTGTACCAGAGGCTGGCGCAAGACCTCGACACCACGATGGATGTGCTCTGGGGGGATAACGGGTCGCCACCGGGATCGGTCGCCGTACGGCAGGAGTAAGGGAGAGCCGTGGGCCGGGGCATACCACCGTCTTGCTGCAGCAGGGAAGCTCACTATCCGCCCGATTTGTGAGCCAGCCCCAGGGCAACTCGGATAGCCTCGATCACCTCGCCTACTGCGCTTCCATTCGTGGCGTGCCGGGGACCTTTGTTTCCTACCAGCACGGTCGGAGTCGTGGTTGCTGTGCTGATGGTCGTTGCCGTGGCTTCTTCTGTACTGGTAGCTGTGGACGTCTCGGTTGCCGTGGGTGACGTCGTGGCTGTGGTCGTGCCGCCTCTCGTGGCGGTCGATGGTGGAGTGGCAGTGTACGTCGGTGTTGGCGTTGGGGTGCGTGGGTACCTTGCCAGATATGCCTCGCTGCCCATGGCGCCGGGCGAGACGATGTCATTCCATGCGGGCCGTTCCAGCCTGCCGCGCTGGAAGTACTGGACGGTCGTGCCGTCTGGTCCCGTGTGCGGCTCATCCAGGGGGAAGCCAAAGCGGTCGAGACCCCCAAGGGTGTTATATGCGGTCAGGAAGATGTTGCTTACATTATGTCCAGTTTCGTTCGCGAATTGCGCGTCGGTGATGGGAGTTGCCGCTGGTGCGGGAGGACCACATGCATGTGAGCCAAGCAGCGCCAGCAAGACGTCATCCGTCTCGGGGGACCGCCCAGGCACCCATTGGAACTCCGCGCGCTCGAAGTACTGGACGACCATGCCGTCTTCCACAAATTCCGGTGAGATAGGAAGGCCGAACGTTACCTGGCCTCCACCTTCGCTCCAGCGCCGCAGAAATGCTCCATGGAGCATCTGACCGGTATCAGGAAAGACGCGCGATTCGTCCCCGACTGGTGTTGGGCTGGTTGGCGGAATGGGGATAGCGATGGCGGAGGACGTGGGCGAGGGAGTCGGCGTGCCTGTTGGCGTGACCGTCGGTGGCTCCACCCATTGTTGAGCGCGAATTGCAGTACGGTCGATGCCGAGGGCGCCGAATGCCTGGGTCGCGGCGGTTGCATCGAGTGATATCTTTCCCCCCGAGCCAACCAGCGTGGCGCCTGTCAGGCGATCTTGCTCCCACAGGAGGTCCACGTGGAGGGGCGTGCCCAGGCCGTCCCACCGCACGGCATCGCGGATGGTTCGAGCGGTAACCTGCATGGTGCTGCTCGCGGTGCCGGGGCATGGTGCGGCATAGGGGTGGCCGTCGGGACTCACGTCGAGGATGCCTTGCAAATACCACGTGGCTGGTCCGGGCCATACGGTCTGGTTGGCGAGGGTGTGGTACTGCGAACAGGAATGGAACAGGGTGCGAGCAAGCACCCCGTCTGCGAGAACAACGACACCGGTGGTAGACCGCACAGCGTTCGCGACGTCGGCCGCTTCACTGGTAACGCCGCCGTACACCTGTGACACGTCAGTATCGGTAAGCGTGCCCCCATAACCAAGGGCGTAGCTTCGGCTCGCGATCGCTTGCGCCCGTAGCGCCTCGTACGGGGAACCGGAACCCATTTCAGGACCGACAACGCCAAGGAGGTACGACTCCACATCGAGGATATTCGTCAGGCTGCCATCGGGTGATAGCCATAGCTGCCCGCGATACCGGAGGCCCGCTGCTTCGAGGATGCCACGGTTCGTGGAGATTGCCACTCCGTCAGTTGCGGGCATGCGGGCCAACTCGACGCCCGTGGCATCCATGACGCTGGCAAGCGGGCCGACGGCGCTCGTCCATAGAACCAGCGCGCCGTCTTGAGGGATCGTTGTGCCGGTGCGAAGCACGGTTGCTGATCCGCCTCGCGCAAAAACAGCTGACTGCTTGACACTCTGCACCGGCACGACCATGGGTGCGGGAGTCGCGGATGGTTCCGGTGCGACAGGTCGGGGAATTGCCGCAACCGGGCAGGGAGTTGGCGTGATCATCGCTGGCAGTTGCGCGGGGGCCCGTTTGACCACCGGGGCGCCCGTGACTACGGCTATCGGCATGCGCGTGGGCGTGGCTGTCGGTACGGCGGTCGGACATGCCAGGGCGGTCGGGGTCCACGTTGGAATTGGAGTCGGTACCGGCGTGGGATCGGGTGGAAGGATGGCCGGACGAAGCGTTGGTGTCAAACGGACACGCACAGAGCCGCCCGCATTGCCACCGAGCGTGGTGCCTGGATAGTACGCGGCAAGAATCTGTCCCGCCGTTTGCCCGGCAACTGCACGACCACGCGCTCCATATTGTGACATGCCAACACCGTGGCCAAACCGACGTTCCTGATGTACCGTCACCACGGAGTCAGGATCGGTGACGGGGATGACCATCGGGTCGGCATCGGCCACGGGTGCAGCTTGCACGGGACCCAGACTCTGGCCGAGAACGACGAGGCACGCGAAAAGTGCGTACAGCGTGCGTCTCAACAGCACTGCGTAGTGCGGGCCTATCGGTGGCGTCACGGAGGACTGGGTTGTCGGGCGCCATGTGCTCGTGGCAGCGTGGACCTGTAGGTGACTACTGGCTTGCATCACCGTACACAGGTACCGCGACGGTATACAGTCGTCGCAAAGTTGGTTTTTGCGCGCCTGATGATCATGTTGGCAGGAACGTTTCCAGCTGTGGTCGTACCTTCTTCGCAAGGTTGACGGCGAGATCCTGATTGTTGAGCAGGGGGAGTTCGAACTGATCGGTACAGGCACGATTCCATTCCGCATATTCTGGAAAGGTGTTGCGTGCACGCATGGCGCAAAGCGACGCAATGATCGCCTCCGCGGATAAAGCCTTCTCGGGCTGGGCTTTCAGCAAGGCAGCCGTGGTGGCCAGCGATTTTCGTGGCGCTGGTACCTTCCAGTGCTGGATCGCATCACACGTGTCGAGGAGCGCGCGAAACGCTGCTTCCGGCGCGGCAGACTTCGCACTGATGGCGGATCCTCCGACCCACGCCCAGGTTGTCCGCTGTCCGGTTGGACCTTGTGGCAACAGAAAGCCCTTTCCCTTGTAGTCCGGCCTTCGATCCAGGTCATCGGCCGCGCCACCGATGAACATCCCCACGATGCCAGCGTTCGCCATCATCGGGGCAAACCCCTGTTTTGCGATAACCGAAAATCGGGGTGTGACCTGGTGCTTGTTGAGCAGATCGGCCTTGAACTGCTCACCACGTGCCGCCGCTTCCGCATCGATCGGACACGTCTGGAGGTCGGGCGCTACCAGTTCACCACCTGCCTGCCAGACCCAGAGATACATGGGGGGCCACCCCGCCTGGACGCTGAAGCCGTACTGCCGGGTACTGTCGGGGGCGAATCCGCGTTCCGTGGGATGTTTGCCCGAGGCATCACCGCTCAAATGTTGCGCCGCAACCAGAAATGACGACCAATCCCATTCGTCATCGGGCAGGCCGAGATTGGCCTTCGCGAATATGTCGAGATTGGCATACAGGATGGCAGGCCGCACCTGCCAGGGCAGCCCGTACATCTTCCCCTGATAGCGAAACGGGTCCAATGCCGGCGCAAAGTAGTCGTCCATGTTTGCCGCGCCTGCGCCGCTTTCTTTGTCGAGCGTCGACTTGACATCAAGCAGCGCGCCCGTGGAGCCCAGCGGGATCGCGTACTGATAGTCGACCCAGACGATGTCAGGCGGTTTTCCGCTGGCGGACAGTTGCTGTAGTTTGGCGAAATAATCCTGAGGGGTAGGTTGCAGCGTGAGCTTGTAGGGCGCATTGGAAGTGGATGCCTTGTCCAACACAGCTTGCAACTGTTTCGTCTCATTGGGTCCCGTCCAGGTAGCACATTGGAGGGACGCTGCGGAACTACGGGCAGGGACCGGTCCGGCGCCGCCAGGGGAGGCCGTGGCCACCGGTGTACCCGCGGTCGTCCCGGGCGCCCCTGCCGTGCCGGTGATTCCTGGGGAGGCCGCAACGGTAGCCGCCGCGTTGGGAGATGGCAGTGGCGATGGGGATGTAGATGCTGTGGGGGAAGCGGCGGTCTGTGCGGTAGGAGCTACCACGGGGGCCGAGCTGGCTGCGCCCTTCCCTCCCGGGGTGGCTGTCACGCGGGCCAGTTGATCACCGATTTTCTGGCAGGCACTGAGGGCTGCCGCGGAACTTGCCGCAGACACGAGAAGGAGAAGATGACGCCATGTCACGCGTGCCCTGGCCGGTAGCTGTGATGGGCGCCGCGTGCAGCGTCGCTGGCCACAGACATGGCGCTCAGGAAGCGTGCTTGATGGAGCGTGGTGGATGCCACACAGGAACAAACGGTGTGAACCGTCACGGCATGTGTCCTCCCATCAACGATAGTGGGCGTGCCTCCTGCTCCGCATCGTCTCATTATCACGATGCTGGCCGGTGAGCCCCGCGTCTTTCCTTCTCATGATACCCGTTCTGCTTTCGGCCATGCGTTGTCTTTCGTGGTCCGCGCCCGCTCCGGCTCGTGCTACGTCTTTGGAAGTATCGATTATGTGGACCCAAGGGTGGACAAGTTCCGTCGTACGCCACACGCCCGCACCACGATCAATGCCAGCACGCGCTCAGCCAGCCGTGGGAACCGTTCTCTGGCGGTTGTTAGGTCGGAGGCTTTTTGAGGCTTGCCATGCCTAAGCATGACAGGTCGTCCTCGCCGTAACAGGCTTTTGGGAACGACGCTGTGCTGAGCTGTCGGGATGGCACGCAGGGACATCACTAGCCCCCGCGCCAGAAATCACATGATTGGGCGCGTGGTTTCGCGCGGACGGAGCTGCTCGTCCATGCACGCGAAGAATCGTTCGAGCAGCATTTTCGCTGGGGCGGCCAGGAGTTTTGCGCCAAATCCAAACCCGCTCGTGAGGCGTCCCAACTGGAGTGTCCCGTCGAATCGCAACAGCGTCGTGCCAGATTGCCCGGACAAAACGAGAGATCCTTCCGCCGCCACATCACCAAATCCCGTGTGTGAGGTCAGCCGCAGGCTGCAATGCTCGGGCCGCACGGCGTCGGCAACGGTAATGCGCGCGTTATATGGACCGCGGAGTAGCGGTATTGGCACGTCCAGGATCGCGGAAAACTCATCTGCCGCTACCGGTTGCATGTCCACGCAGCCAGGTATACAGTGCTTCACGCGGCTGGGATCCATGAGGAAATCCCAGACGGCTCGCGGCTCCGCGCCGAGTCTTCGTTCCCCGGCAAGCCTCATTGACCACGCTGTCCTTCCGCTGCTGGATGCGACATGCTCCAGGGATCTGGGATCTGGGATCTGGGATCTGGGCGCATTATACTCTCGCCACCGGAACAGCGTACGAGGAGAAACGTATGCCAGAAGATGTCATCCTTGTCATCGACCAGGGCACTACCGGCACAGCGGCATTTCTGTTCGATGGCCGTGGGCAGGTCGTGGCAACAGCCGATCAGGAACTGCCCCAGTATTTTCCCCACGCGGGCTGGGTCTCGCACGACGCGAACGAGATCTGGGCGAGCGTCCTGGCGGTGACGGCTGATGTGTTAGCCCAGGGAGGGGCGACAGTTCGCCCGGTCGCGATTGGCATCACGAACCAGCGTGAGACAACCGTGGTGTGGGAGCGTGCCACGGGCGAGCCGATCGACAAAGCCGTGGTCTGGCAGTGTCGGCGGACCGCGCGCCTGTGCGAGGAACTGCGGTCACGAGGTCTGCAAGATGACATTCAGCGACGGACCGGACTGATCATTGACGCATACTTTTCGGGCACGAAAATCCGGTGGCTTCTTGATCACGCGCAGGATGGTCATCTGCGAGCGCGGGATGGAGCCCTTGCCGCCGGCACCATCGATAGCTGGCTGATCTCCCGGCTCACGGGCGGCCGCTTGCATGTAACAGACATGACTAACGCGTCGCGTACGATGCTGTACAACATCCACGAGCGCCAGTGGGACGCTACGCTCTGCGCTGAGATCGGTGTTCCCCAGTCCATGCTACCCGTGGTCCAGCCATCGAGAAGCGACTTTGGCGAGACTGACCCCGCCAGTTTTCATGGCCTCCGACTCCCCATCCTTGGTGTCGCTGGCGATCAGCAGGCGGCATTGTTCGGGCAGGCGTGTTACGAGCCAGGGATGGCTAAGAACACCTACGGAACCGGCTGCTTCCTTCTGGTACAGACCGGGCAGGAACCGGTGCGATCGGGACACCAGCTGTTGACGACGCTAGCGTGTGGGCCCGACGCGCTGCCTTCGTACGCGCTCGAAGGGAGTGTGTTCGTCACCGGCGCGGCCATCCAGTGGCTGCGCGACGGTCTGGGCATTATTCACCAGGCTGCGGAGACCGATGCGCTCGCGGCGAGTGTGCCCGACACTGGTGGCCTTTCGTTTGTGCCCGCGTTCGTTGGCCTCGCGGCACCCTCATGGGACATGTATGCGCGAGGGACGATGGTGGGCATTACCAGGGGGACAACACGCGCTCATATTGTGCGCGCGACGTTGGAGGCCATTGCGTTCCAGACGCGGGACCTCGTGACGGCGATGACGGCAGACGGCGCCTCCTTTCGAACCCTGCGTGTCGATGGCGGTGGGTCCGTCAACAACTTTCTTATGCAGTTCCAGGCCGACATCCTCGGCGTGCCTGTGGAGCGCTGCGCGGTGAACGAGACGACGGCGCTCGGTGTTGCCTACCTGGCGGGTCTCGGGGCGGGACTCTGGCGTTACACGGAAGAGATCGCACGGGACTGGCGCACGTCAGCCCGCTATGACCCGTCAATGAGTCGTGACGAGCGCGAGCAGTTGTACGTCACGTGGCGGCGCGCGGTAGCGCGCGCGCGTGGCTGGGCCGTCCCCGAGGCGTCTCCACGTTGACGATGGTGGTGTCTAAAACGCCGGGTCGTGGGTGGCCAGCGGGATTGTCGTCACTGCTCCGTCAGCCGCTGTCGTGAGCTGGTGGACGCGCAGTTCAGCAGCGTCGAGCAGACCGGCACAGTGTTTCCCAAGGACGGTTCCTTCTTCAAAAAGGTCGAGCGACTCCTGGAGCGAGAGGTCGCCATCTTCCATACGGCGCACAATGCTGGCGAGCCGCGCCATCGCGTCCTCAAACGTGCGATCTGTGATATCGGTTATCACGCTGTTCCTTTCTCGCATCTGTTGCCTGCGGCAGACCGGTATGCGCGGCGGCTGGCCCGCGGGCCGCGCGGCGTGTCACGTCGTGTGCGTCATTCCCGCGCATGAGTGATCCTGTTACCTCGATGACTCCACGCGAACCGGGAACTGGCCATCCCGCACGTGGATTTCCAGGAGCTGGCCGGGCGCGGCGTCTGCGACAGAGGTGACCAGCCGCCCCATGGAAGGATCGCGGACGATGGCGTAGCCGCGCTGGACGACCGCGCGCGGATCGACCAGCGTGAGGTGCCGTATGCCGTTTGCCAGGGCTGCCTGTGATCGCGCCAGATGGGTGCGGACCCGGAATGCGGCATTGGCGAGCAGATCGTCAATGTGCTGTCGCTGGGTCTCGATGCGTGCCCGGGGCGAGTGGTGTTCGATGCCCTGCCGGACGTGGTTGAGCCGATCGCGCGCGTGAAGGAGTTGCAGGCTCATTGCTCGATCGAGCGCGTCGCGATAGTCCGTGATCTTTTCTCTGTCTTCCTCGATGGAAGGCACCGCCAGTTCGGCCGCGACTGATGGCGTCGCGGCTCGAAGGTCGGCGACCATGTCGGCGATGGTGAAATCCGTCTCGTGGCCAACGCCTGAAATGATGGGAATCCGCGATGCATAGATAGCCCGAGCAACGGTCTCTTCA
>JAABUZ0100003017.1_pt1 | contig 26217 bp, 26 predicted proteins | sample 5562091 | NCBI WGS metagenome assembly JAABUZ01 (sample SAMN12813069, study PRJNA571459) | rock metagenome | isolation source: Antarctica rocks | place: Antarctica: Victoria Land, Linnaeus Terrace sud | collected 2015-12-21 | reverse complement strand
CTGGCCATGGCTGGCTGCCAGAGCCATGGCCAACCTCGCCATCGCCGCATACGCCCTACAGGCCGCCGAAGGTCACAGTCGAGTGAGGCGCGCCCGCGGCGTGGCGCTGGCCCTCGCCGCAGCCACCGTCGGCGACAGCACCGCAGCCGTCGCCACACACGGGTCGCCGCGGCGGAGCTAGTGCGCCGGAGTGGGACTGTGACGCCAGGGGGCCCCGGGGTTCGCCAAGAGCCGAGCATCAGCTGGCATCAAAGCATCAACGCGTTGACAGCCAGGTTGTAGTAGTCCAGCCGCCGCCGACTCAGTCAGTGATCCACCGCGCCGGCCTCGATCTGCCCCCGGCGGCCGCAGCGCCCGAACACATGCACCTCGTTGTCGTCGATGAGGCTCGAGGCGCTGGGAACATCGAGGAGAACCCCTCGGCGAGCCCGGGCCGGATCGATGCCTCGTAGCGGAGCCGGACGAGGTCGTCGGCGATGCGGTTGCGATCGTGGGCGAAGAAGCTGATCACGCAACGCATCGCCTCGATGGAGGGCTCGTAGCCCACACGGCGTCGAGGCCCTCGGTGAGCGGGAAGTCGACACCGACACTGCCCATGAGGATGAGGCGGTGGACCCGCTCTTGATAACGGCTGGCAAGCCAGAGCGCCAGCACACCGCCGAAGCTGTTGCCCATCAGGGAGACGGTGCCCAGGTCGAGGGCGTCGAGCAGACCGAGGAGGTGCTCAACCCAGTTGTCGCGGTTGTACTTGAACCCACCGTCCGGAGGTGAGCGCGAGGTCGGGCCTATACCAGCCCATCCTCCCTGGACGGGCGTCGTCCAGGGGCCCGCCGACAGGCCGGGCAGTTGCCGCATTCAGGGAGCGACCCATCGACGGGCCCGGGGGCATTGACGGCGCTGCGGGGAGGAGTCCGCCCAAGTCCTCGGGCGGGCGGCTGGCCCGCCGGCGGGATCGCCGGCGGGCCTGCGGTACGAACTGTTGCGACGGGATGGTCAGACCACGACTGCGCCTTCGGTGGGCAGGTCGCCTTTGCGGGCGTTGACCAGGGCGAGGACCACAACGAGGGCGGCGGCGAGCATGGCCGCGCCGAGGGTGAAGGCGACGTGGTAGCCGTGCAGGGACGCCAGCCCGGTGGGCTGGGGCCCGTTGGGTGTCTGCAGCGGCGCGAGGTGCCGGGCGCCGAGGTAGGAGTGCCACGAGCTGGCGAACACCGTCGAGAGCACCGCCGTCCCTAGCGCGCCGCCGATCTGCTGGGAGGTGTTGAGCAGGGCCGAGGCGACTCCGGCGTCGTGCTCGGCGACGCCGATCAGGGCGGTGGAGGACAGCGGCACGAACACCATCCCCATGCCGATGCTCAGCGCCAGCTCGGCGGGCAGGACGTGGCTCGCCCAGCTGGTGTGCTCTCCCAGGGTGACCAGCGAGAGCAGCCCGAGTGTGGCGAGCACGAGGCCGCCGGTCATGAGCGGCTTGGGCCCGACCCGCGGCAGCACCTGGCTGACCACCCCGGCCGAGACGATGATGCCGGCACTGAAGGGCAGGAACGCGAAGCCGCTTTTCAGGGCGCTGTAGCCCAGGTTCTGCTGGAAGTAGTAGGTGAGGAACAGGAACATCGCGAACAGGCCGGCGCCGATGAACAGCGAGGACAGGAACGACGCGCCCCGGTCGCGCTGCAGCGGCACCCGCAGGGGCAGCAACGGGTGGGCCGTGCGACGCTCCTGCACGACGAAGCCAGCGAGCAGGACCGCCGCAGCGCCGAGCAGGACCAGCACCTCGGTCGAGGTCCAGCCCAAGCCCGGCTTGGCGGCCTGCGTGCTGCCGTAGACGAGGGCGATAAGGCCGCCGCCGACGAGGGCGGCACCGGGCAGGTCGTAGCGGTTGCGCTGGGCCAGCGCACTCTCGCTGACCACGCGAAGGGCTCCCACGGCGGCGACCAGCGCGATCGGGATGTTGACGTAGAGGCACCAGCGCCACGAGGCGTACTCGGTGAGCACGCCGCCGAAGATCAGGCCGATCGCAGCCCCACCGCCGGAGATGGCGCCGTAGACGCCGAACGCGGTCGCCCGCTCGCGGGCCTCGGTGAAGGTCGTGGAGATCAGCGACAGCGCCGCCGGGGCCAGCAGCGCGGCGAACGCGCCCTGTACCGCACGCGCACCGAACAGCATCGACGAGCTCGTCGCCGCGCCGCCGACGCCGGACGCCACCGCGAAGCCGACCAGGCCGATGATGAACGTCTTCTTGCGGCCGTTGTAGTCCGCGATGCGCCCGCCGAGCAGCAGCAGGCCGCCGAACGCGAGCGTGTAAGCGGTAATCACCCACTGGGCGTTGGACAACGAGCCCATGTGCAGGGACTTCGCGGCGCTCGGCAGCGCAATGTTCACGATGGACGCGTCGAGCACGACCATCAGCTGGGCGATGGCGATGACACCCAGCGCCAGCCAGCGGCGTGGGTCGGGCCCGGCAGCGTAGGTCTCCGCGCTCGTGCCGGTCGTGGTGGCGACGCCACTGGGCGGCGGGGAGCCCGGCGTGGTCTGCTCGCCGTAGGTGGTGGTCATGCGTGTGGTCCTTTCGGGACGGGGGCAGCCGAGCAGATCGAGGGTGTGGTGAGCACGGGCAGCAGCACGTCGTCCACCACATGGGTGACGTAGGCGTCGTCGACGGGCTCGGCCGTGACGATCAGGCGGTGCATGACGACGGCCGGCGCGACCTCGAGGAAGAGCCGAACGGCGTCGGTGTGCAGCGGCTCGCCGCGCTCGGCCGCCCGCTGGAACAGCGGAGCGATGGCGCTTTCCTTGTCGCCGAGCAGGTCGCACCGCATGGCGTCGGCGAGCTCGGGGTCGGTGCGCATCCCGGCGAACACGCCGGTCAGCAGGGCAAGGTCCTGCTGGCCGATGACCTGGGCCATCAGAGCGACCGCGGCGAGCAGGTCGGCCCGCAGGCTTCCCTCGTCGGGCATCACCATGGGGACCGGCGCCCGGCAGCGGACCGCGGCCGAGACCAGCGCGCCCTTGCTCGACCAGCGGCGGTAGATGGTTGCCTTGCTGGCATGGGCCCGGGCGGCCACGGCGTCCATCGAGACCCGGTCGTAGCCCAGCTCACCCACCAGGGCCAAGGCGGCCTCGAGGATCACGGTGTCGCGGCTGGCATCGCGCGGGCGGCCCGCCTGCCGCACGGACGGGAGGTTGTCGTTGGCCTGGACGGCTGCGTCCATAGTTGCTCCGCGTGTTCGGGTACGGGACGGTTCCGTACCCGATCAGCATGCCGCCTGGGGAGCAAAAACGCAACCGTCCCGTATCTGAATGCTGGATGACGTGCGGGAGACGCAAACTCGGGGCGTAAGGGACGCTGAGGTGCGGCGGTGGACTTGGGGGGACTTAGTCCGGCCAGCCCGGGAGACCGGGACGGGTGCGCCCGGCGTGAGCCGTGCCTGGGCTACCTGCCAGCCCTGCAGGGGGAACCCGGCGCGCGGGTCGCTGCCACACTGAACCCCGAAACACTCCCCTGACCAGCACAAACACCAGCGCCGATAATAATGATTATGTAAAGTAAAGCAGTCTAAGGGCGAGAGGGCCCCCTCCCCGGCTGGGCCCAGCGTGCGCCCAGGTTCGGCTCAACTGCTCTTCAGGTCCCGTCCGATACTCGCGGTGCAGCCGTCTGGGCAGGCGGGGCTGGTTGCCGGCTCAACGCTGCACTGCGGCTGCACTGCGGCTGAGTCTGGCGTTACAGGACGGTCTCTCGGGCTGAGTGCGTCGCGCGCGACCTGCGCGACCTGGTCGTCGGCGAGCCGGTAGACGCACTCAAAGCACCCTCGCCGGTTTGGCTCCGCTGCGGCCGCTGTCCGGCGGGCCGCTTCCGGGCACCACCGAAGTCACAGCTGCACGTCAGCCGACCGCTCCCCCACTCCTCCCCCAGCGATCCCATGACCGCACTTCAGAGGCCCGATAAGGATCTATTCTCGCTAGTCTGAGCAACGGCGCAGGACCGAGCACGGTACAGCGCCGGTGAGATCGCCTGCCGCCTGTCCGCCCATCCCGCGCGGCAGATATTCCGACGTCAGTGACGTGGTGTGAGCTGTGCCGAGGCGGACGCGGAGGGGGTCTCTCACGTATGGAAGCTATAAGGTCTCGCGTTGAAGTCAGGCTTTGGAACGAGCTTACGACCCTGCTGATCATCACGGTGTCGAGCTTGCCGTCCTTCAGGAACCCCATTTCTGCAGCGACAGGGCCGACGCGCCCCTGCCCCTGGTCTTGCCGGGGTGCTTCGCTCGGGCGAACCGTCACTTGTTACCGGACCGCGTGCCGCCCACCACAAGATTCGACGGCTGGGCGCTGTCTGCCGTAGTTAAGCGCTGGGCTGTGCGTTCGAGGTGGGTGCGCATGAGCTCGCTGGCCCGGGTCACGTCGCGGTCGGCGACCGCGTCGACGAGCGAGCGGTGCTCGTCCACGCCTCGGCGGCCGTGCTGCGGTGCCGCCTCCCGGGCCCGCTCCAGCGACATCACCAGCGGGCCGTGCAGCGACTCCACCAGCATCGTCACGGCCCGGTTGTGGGCCGACTGCGCGTAGCGGGTGTGCCACTTCGCCGAGAGCTCCAGCGGGTACTCGTCGTCCTGCAGCGCGGCGGTGCCCCGGTCGCAGATCTCGTACAGCGCGGCGATGTCGTCCTCCTGCGCCCGGGCGCAGACCAGCGGCACGATCCCCAGCTCGAAGACCATCCGGGCCTCGGTGACCTCGACCGCGCTCAGCGACGCCAGCGTGATGAGGTCGGCGATGCCCTCGCCCACAAGCCGGCTGCTCGGCGCCGTGACGAACGCCCCGCCCCGCGCGCCGACCCGGATCTCCACCAGCCCGTTGGCCTCCAGCACCCGCAGCGCCTCGCGCACCGTGACCCGGCTGACCCCGAAGCGCTCGCACAGCTCGCGCTCGGACGGCAGCCGGTCGCCCGCCGTCAGCTGGCCCTGGCGCAGCAGCAGGCGGATCTGCTCGACGATGACCTCGGAGATCCGGCCGACGCTGACGCGCGTCAGCAGCTCCCCCTTGCCGACCGCAGGTCGGTCGGAGCCGGACGGTGCCGCCGTGCCCGGAGTCGTCATCCCGGCATCGTAGAGGTGAGCGGACCCGTCGCCGGGACGCGAAGCCGCTTGCGCGGGGTGCCGGAGCCGCGCGCCGCGCCTGGCCGCCGGTCGCGGCTGGTGCTGGCACCGTCACGGTCTGCCGCCTCTGGACGCGGATCATCTGGTCTAATGGACAGACCTTGCTGGGCCGCGTCGCGGCGGGCCAGCTCCCGGTGCTCCCCCGCCCTTGAAGGAGGGCCGTCGTGCCCAAGGTGACCTACGTCGAGCAGCCGGGCGTCGAGCGCACGATCGACGGCGCGGCTGGCGACACCGTGATGTCGACCGCGGTGCGCCACGGCGTCCCCGGGATCATCGGTGAGTGCGGCGGCAACGCCTCTTGCGCGACCTGCCACGTGTGGGTGCGCGAGGAGTTCCTGCCGCTGCTCGGGGAGATCGGAGACACCGAGGAGGACCTGCTGGACATGGGCGTCGACGACCGGCGCACCGGTAGTCGCCTGGGCTGCCAGATCACCCTCACCGACGAGCTCGACGGCCTGACGGTGGACATTCCGACCACCGACCACCTTTGATGGTTGACACCCTCCTGTAAAGGTATGACAGTTAGCCCGTAAGATGACGACGGTGTCCTGGTCGGGCACCCACGAGGGAGACGGCGTGCTGCGCGCAGACATCAACGAGCTGCTCACCCGTACCGGGCCGAAGACGCCCATGGGCGAGCTGTTCCGCCAGTACTGGGTGCCGGCGCTGCTCGCCGAGGAGCTGCCCGAGGACGACTGCCCCCAGGTGCGGGTCAAGCTGCTGTCCGAGCGGCTGATCGCCTTCCGCGACAGCAAGGGCCGCTACGGGCTCATGGACGAGTTCTGCGCCCACCGCGGTGCGTCCCTGTGGTTCGGCCGGGTGGAGGAGGGCGGCCTGCGCTGCGCCTACCACGGCTGGAAGTTCGACGTGACCGGCCAGTGCGTCGAGGTGCCGTCGGAGGCCGACAACAGCAGCTTCTGCCAGAACGTGAAGCTGCGGTCGTACCCGCTGGTCAAGATCGGCGACATCCTGTGGACGTACTTGGGCGACCCCGCCTCGCAGCCGCCGCTACCCGAGTGGGAGTTCGCCCTCGTACCGGCTCAGCAGACGTACACCTCCAAGCGCTGGCAGGAGTGCAACTGGCTGCAGGCCTTCGAGGGCGGCATCGACTCCAGCCACGTGACCTTCCTGCACTCCGGCGGCCTGAAGAACGACCCGCTGTTCAAAGGCGCCAAGGGCAACGAGTACAACGCCAACGACAAGAAGCCCTTCTTCGAGGTCGCCGACAGCGAGGGCGGGCTGTTCGTCGGCGCCCGGCGCAACGCCGAGGCCGGCAGCTACTACTGGCGCATCACGCCCTGGGTCATGCCCTCGTTCACCATGGTCCCGCCGCGCGGCGACCACCCGATCCACGGGCACTTCTGGATCCCGATGGACGACGAGAACGTCTGGACGTGGAGCTTCGACTACCACCCGGTGCGGCCGCTGTCAGAGAGCGAGCGCCAGGCGATGATCGACGGGCACGGCGTGCACAGCGAGAACATCCCGGGCACCTACCGGCCCATCGCCAACAAGGACAACGACTACCTCATGGACCGCGACGCGCAGCGCCGCGGCGAGTACTACTCCGGCGTCAAGGGGATCTCGATCCAGGACTCGTCGCTGCAGGAGAGCATGGGACCGATCGTCGACCGCACGAAAGAGCGCCTCGTCCCTGCCGACAGCGGGATCATCAAGGCGAGGGCCAAGCTGCGCAAGGCCGCCGTCGCGCTGCGCGACGAGGGCAGCACGCCGCCCGGTGTCGACCCGGCGCACCACCACGTGCGCTCCGCGGCCGTGGTGCTGCCGCAGGCGGAGGCGTTTCTGGACTCCTGCCGCGACGCGGTCCGGGTTGTCCCGGGCACGGCCGTGGCCTCGGTCTGACGTGCCCGTCACCTCCCCGCCCAGCTCCACCACCTTCAGCAGCTGCGCGCGGGCCGCGACGACCGCCGAGGCGAGGTACCGCATCGACGCCCCCATCGCCCCGTCCCGCGGGGTGCGGGTGGTCGCCCTCGACGCCGGCGCCGCGCTCGTCGCGTCGCGGGTGGCCGCGCGCGAGTGGGGCAACGCCCGCTTCCTGGTCTGCGAGGGCGACGCCGACCGGCTCGTGCTGCGCGGCATCGGCGCCGGCCCGGTGGACGTCGCACAGCAGCTCGAGGGCGCGGACGCCGTGGTCATGATCGCGACCGAGGACGCCGCCGCCGGACGGGCGTCAGCCCTCGGTCAGGCCTGTGCCGGCCGCGCCGTCATGACGGCCGGCCTGGTCATCGGGGGTGGCGTCGCCGCGGAGCACGCGGTCACCGCCCTGCGCCCGCACGCCCGGGTGCTCCTGCCGTCCGCGGACGAGAGCGACGTCGTCGAGCTGCTCGACGCGCTGCGGGCTTGACTGGTGGCCGACCGGGTCAGCGTGCGCACGCTCCAGCAGCTCAAGGCCGACGGTCGCAAGATCGTCGGCGTCGTCGCCTGGGACACCCAGGTGGCGCGGATCGTCGACCGCGCCGGCGTCGACCTCGTGTCGGTCGGCGACACCGTAGGGGTCAACCTGTGGGGGCACGCGAACCCGCTCGAGGTGACGATGGACCAGATGGTCCTCATCGCGGGGGCCGTGCGGCGCGGGGTGGAGCGCGCGCTGGTCAGCGTCGACTTCCCGTTCGGCCCGCTGCAGGAGGGCGCTGCGAGCGCCGTGCGCGCGGCGATCCGGTTCGTCAAGGAGACCGGTGTCGACGTCGTCAAGCTCGACGGGGCGTCCGACCACCTCGACGCCGTCGAGGCCGTCACCCGCGCCGGCATCCCGGTCTTCGCGCAACTCGGCATCACGCCGCAGACGGCGCTGCGCTACGGGGTCGAGTACAAGGCGGTGCCCAGCGCGGCCGACGCCGTGCCGGACGAGATGACCGAGGAGCTCGTCGCGGAGGCGAAGCGGCTCGAGCAGGCCGGCGCCGTGCTGCTGAACTTCACCAACTCCGGCCCGGTCGTGGGCGCGGCGGTGGCCGAGGCGGTCTCGGTGCCCGTGCTCGGCGGCTTCGGCGGCGGCCCCTGGCTGGACGGCCGGGTGCGCATGGTCCACGCCGCGATCGGCTACGCTGTTGGCGCCCTCGAGGGCACCACCGACGCGTACGCCAACGTCGCGCGCACGACGCTGGACGCCATCACCAGCTACGCCGCCGACGTGCGGGGAGCTCGGCAGCTGCCCGGCGGCATCCCCGTGCCGCCCGCCGGCTGAGCGCGAGGAGCCCTCCGTGCCCACCGCCGTCGCCGACGGGATCGCCACCCGTTACGAGGTCACCGGCACCGGTCCGCCGCTGCTGATGTTCTCCCCCGGCGGCTTCGACGCGACGCTGGATAGCTGGCGCGCCCTCGGCCGCTACCGTGCGCTGGGGCTGCTGGACGCGCTCAGCGCCTTGTACACCTGCATCACCTTCGACCGCCGGGAGTCCGGGCAGTCCGGCGGCCGCGTCGAGCGGATCGCCTGGTCCGACTACGTCGCGCAGGCCACCGGTCTGCTCGACGCACTCGGCGTCGGCCGGGCGCACCTGCTCGGCGGCTGCGTGGGCTGCTCGGCGGCCCTGGCGCTCGCGGTCGCCCGTCCCGCGCGGGTCGGCGGCGTGGTTCTGTTCTCGCCCGCCGGCGGCGCGAAGTACCGGCTCAAGCAGCACGCGCGCTTCGCCCGCCACCTCGCGCACGTCGAGGAGCACGGGCTGGCGGCCGTCGTCGCGCTGGCACAGGCGTCCGAGGCGACGTTCACCGCCGACCCCCGGGTCGGCCCGTGGAACAGCGTGCTGCGCACCGACCCGGCCTTCGCCGCGGCGTACGCACAGACCGACCCGGCCCGCTACGCCGTGGTCGTAGCCGGGCTGGCCCGCACGATGTTCGACCGCGACACCGTCCCCGGCGCCGAGGCCGAGGACCTGCTGCAGCTCGACGTGCCGGCCCTGGTGGTGCCGGGCGAGGACGAGTCGCACGCCCCCTCGGCCGCCCGCTACCTGCAGGAGTGCCTGCCGCGCGCGCAGTACTGGGAGGTGCCGGTGGCCGCGCAGACGCCGCCGGCCGTGCCGGAGCGGCTGCTGGAGTTCCTGTCCGGCGTGCCGCTCAGCTGAGCCGCTCGCCCGCTTGAGGGCGACGATCATGTCCAGCCGCCGCCGGTGGACCCCCTCCTTGAACGGGGTGGCCAGCCAGATGCCGAGCAGCTGCTCGGCACGTCAGCGGACACCACCTTGACGCCGAGCACGAGCACGCTGGAGTCGTTGTTGCCGCGGCTGATCTGCGTGCCCCACACGTCGTGGCACACCCCCGCGCGGATGCCGCGCGCTTTGGTGCAGGCGATCGCCTCCCCCGCACCGCTGCCGCCCAGCACCAGCCCGCGGTCCGCCCCACCGGTGACGACCGGCGCGCACACGTCGTCGCACAGCGGCGGGTCGTCGACCTCGCCCGCCGAGTGCGTGCCCTGGTCGTCGACCTGGTGCCCGGCCGCCGCCAGCCAGGCCATGAGCCGCCCCTTGAGGGTCACCCCGTGGTGGTCGCCCGCGACGGCGATGCGCACCGGTGCCCCGTCAGCCGGTCAGGCCGCGGGTGCCCGCGGCGAAGACGTCGTCGAGCCGGACCGGGCCGCGCAGGATCCGCTGCTCCACTGCCGTCTCCAGCAGCTGCCCCAGCACCGCCCGGTTGGGCTCGAGCCCGTACGGCAGCGGGTCGGCGCCGGTCACGTCCAGGACCTGGCGGTACGTGCGGTCGGCTGCCGTGTGCTCCTTGCCCGCCCGCAGCCGCGCGAGGTACGGCTGCTTGGCACGGGCGAACACGTCGAAGACCTGCGCCGCGAGCTCGGGCCGCTCGGTCAGCAGCGCGTCGCGCACCACGACGACGTGGTTGACCGGCCAGAGCCCGCGCTCCCGCAGCGCCGCCAGCGCAGCCCCCTCCGGGTCGGGCAGCAGCGGCACGACGTCCTCTCCCTCGAGGTCCGCGCCGACCACCGCGGCCAGGTCGCCGCTGCGCAGCAGGTCGCCGAGCGCGGCGCCCTCGGGCGCCGGGACGACGTTCGCAGGCGGGGTGTACGCCTGGACGTGTTCGTCGCCCGACAGCACCCAAGTGACGGCCCCGAGGTCGAGCCCGTGCTCGCCCGCCAGCACCGCGCGCGCCCACACCCCGGTCGTGACGGTGTAGCCGCGGTTGACGCCGACCCGGCGCCCGGCCAGGTCCGCCGGCGTCCGGACGTCGGAGCCCGCGAGCACCTGCACCGCGCCGTGGTGGAAGCCCCGCACGAGCGGCAGCGGCAGGGCGGTGAAGCGCACCCCGTGCTCGCGGGCGACGAGGTAGGTCGTCAGCGCCATCTCGCAGACGTCGTACTCCAGGCCCCGGACCATGCGGCGGAAGGCCTGCACGAGGACCGGCACCTCCTCGAAGGCGAACCGGAAGCCCTCCGGCGCCACGTGGCCGTCCTTGAGCGCGGCGTTCACGCCCGAGGTGCGCGTGACGGTGCGCAGCGGCTCGTCCACGACGGGCCCCGATCCGTTGCTGGAGCACTGGTAGGACCGTTAGACCTTACGTTAGGGTGCGCTTCAACGACAGCAGTGCGGCGTCGACGGACCCCTCGGAGGGACGCATGGCAGAGCAGGTGCTTGCAGCGGTGCGCACGGCGCCCGGCGTGACGGAGCTGCGGGAGTTCCCGGTGCCCGACGTCCCCGCCGACGGCGCCCTGCTCCAGGTCGAGGTGGCGGGCATCTGCGGCACGGATGTGAAAATGTACGCCCGGCCGCCGTTCCCTGACCCGGTGATCATGGGCCACGAGAACGTCGGCGTCGTCGCGAAGGCCGGTGCGGAGTTCACCGCCCGCAAGGGGCTGCGCGAGGGCGACAGGCTCTTCCTGGAGCACTACGTCGGCTGCATGCACTGCGCGTGGTGCCACGCCGGGGAGTACCGCCACTGCGAGCTGACCGACTGGCGCACCAACCCCGACGCCCGCCGCTACGGCTACACCACATCCGACAACCCGGGGCACCTGTGGGGCGGGTTCGCGCAGTACCTGTACGTCCCGTGGAACGCCGTCACCCACAAGGTGCCGGACGGGGTCACCGCGGAGCTCGCCGGGCTGGTCACCCCGCTGTCCAACGGCATCGAGTGGGCCCTCAACGCTGGCGGCGTGGGATACGCGTCCACGGTGCTCATCCAGGGTCCCGGCCAGCAGGGCCTGTCGCAGGTGGTGGCGTCCAAGCAGGCGGGCGCCCATTTGATCATCGTCGCCGGCACCACGCGCGACGCTTTCCGGCTGGAGCTGGCCACGGCACTGGGCGCCGACGCGGTCATCGACGTGCAGCAGCAAGACGCCCTGGCAGCGGTGCTGGAGCTCACCGGCGGCACCGGCGTCGACGTCGTGCTGGACTGCACCGCCGGCGCCGGCACCGCCCCGGTGCTGCTCGGCATCGACGCCCTCAAGCGCCGCGAGGGCGTGATGGTCACCCAGGGCGAGCTGGCCGCGTTCCCGGACTTCCCGCTCAAGAAGATGACCGAGAAGTGCATCACCCTGAAGAGCGCCCGCGGGCACGGCTACCGCGCCGTCGAGCTCGCGCTCGAGCAGCTGGCCTCTCACCGCTTCCCGCTCGAGCGACTGGCGACGCACCGCTTCGGGCTCGAGGACGTGGACCGCGCGATCCGGCTCCTCGGGGGCGAGGCCGGTCCCGACGAGGCCGGCGACGCGCTGCACGTCAGCCTCATGCCGTGGGGCGTGCCCGCGTGAGCGTGGTCGTCCGAGGCACCCCCCGGGCCGACCGGGACGTCGTCGACGGTTTGGCAGCGGTCGGCGTCTCCACGGTGCACGAGGCGCAGGGCCGCACGCGGCTGCTCGACTGCGCGCTGCGCCCGGTCTGGCCGGGCGCCCGGGTCGCGGGCACGGCGATGACGGTCAGCGTGCCGCCCGGCGACAACTGGATGATCCACGTCGCGGTCGAGCAGTGCCGCGAGGGCGACCTGCTCGTCGTCGCGCCGACCTCCCCGTCGCAGGCCGGATACGTCGGCGACCTGCTGGCCACCTCGCTCACCGCCCGCGGGGTGCGCGGCGTGGTGATCGACGCCGGCTGCCGCGACATCGCCGAGCTGCGCGAGATGGGCTTCCCGGTGTGGTCGCGCCACGTGTCGGCGTACGGCACAGTAAAGGAGACGCTCGGCAGCGTGGGCACCGGCTTGGTCTGCGCCGGCCAGTGGGTCGAGCCGGGCGACGTCGTGGTCGCCGACGACGATGGGGTCGTGGTCGTGCCCCGGCTCGAGGCGGCGCAGGTGCTCGAGGCGGCGCGCGCCCGCGAGCGGAAGGAGGCGGCGTCTCGGGTCCGCTACGTGGCGGGCGAGCTGGGGCTGGATGTCAACGCCATGCGCGAGCGGCTGGCCCGCAAGGGCCTCACCTACGTCGACATGGAGCAGGCGTGATCATCGACGTGCACGGCCACTACACCTCCGAGCCCCCGCAGCTCGCCGCCTTCCGTGCGGCGCAGCTGGCGCGGCTGGTGGACCCGTCGCTGCCCGTGCCCGAGCTCGCGCCGATCAGCGACGACGAGCTGCGCGCGAGCATCGAGCAGAACCAGCTGCGGGTGCTGCGCGCGCGCGGCGGCGACCTCATGGTGCTCTCCCCCCGCGCCTCGGCGATGGGCCACCACGTGCCCGACCCCGCCACGGCACGGGCGTGGTCGGCGGCGAGCAACGACCTCGTCGCGCGGATCGTCGGCCTGTTCCCCGAGCACTTCGCCGGCGGCTGTCAGCTGCCGCAGACGCCCGGGGGCTCCGTCGACGACGCCGTGGCCGAGCTGCGGCGCTGCGTAGAGGTGCTCGGCTTCGTCGGCTGCAACCTCGACCCGGACCCGTCGGGCGGCTACTGGAGCTCGCCGCCGCTCACCGACCCGTCGTGGTTCCCGCTGTACGAGGCGCTCGTGGAGCTCGACGTGCCGGCGATGGTGCACGTGTCGGGCAGCTGCAACCCCGCCGCGCACACCCTCGGAGCGCACTACCTCAACGCCGACACCACCGTGTTCATGCAGCTGCTCGAGGGCGACCTGTTCATCCGCTTCCCCGGCCTGCGCCTGGTCGTGCCGCACGGCGGCGGCGCGGTGCCCTACCACTGGGGCCGCTACCGGGGCCTGGCCGCGCGGGCCGGCCGGCCCGACCCGTCAGCCCTGCTGGGAAATGTCTTCTTCGACACCTGCGTCTACCACCAGCCGGGCATCGACCTGCTCGCGAAGGTCGTCCCGCTGGACAACCTGCTGTTCGCCTCGGAGATGCTCGGCGCGGTCCGCGGCGCCGATCCGGACACCGGGGTGGAGTGGGACGACACCCGGCAGTACGTCGAGCACCTCGGCCTGGCCGACGCCGACCGGCGCCGCGTCTTCGAGGGCAACGCGCGCCGGGTCTTCCCCCGGCTCGACGCCCGCCTGTCCGCGGCGGGGAGGTAGCGCCGTGAGCGACCTGCGCCGGACCTTCGCCTGCGGTGACTACGACCGCACGCGCGCCCTCGCCGAGGGCACCGTCGCGCCGACGGCATCGACCTGACCTACCTGCGCCTGCCCGTCGAGGAGACCTTCTTCCGGATGCTGCGGCACCGGGAGTTCGAGGTGGCCGAGATGTCCATGTCGTAGTACGTCCTGTCGCTGAAGAGCCACCCGGCACCCTTCGTCGCGCTGCCGGTCTTCACCTCGCGGATGTCCCGCCACGGCGGCATCTACGTGAGCGGCGCGTCGGGGATGGAGCGCCCCGAGGACCTGGTCGGCAAGCGGGTGGGCAATCCCGAGTACCAGCTCACCGCGGGCGTGTGGATCCGCGGCATCCTCGCCGCCCGGCACGGCGTGCCATCGACTCCGTCCGCTACGTCACGGGCGGTCAGGAGACGGCGGGCCAGGTCGAGAAGGCCGCGCTCGCCCTCGGCGGCCGGGTGCAGCTCGAGCCCGTCGGGCCGGGCCGCACGTTGTCCGCGATGCTCGCCGGGGGTCAGATCGACGCCCTGTACACCCCGCGCATCCCGTCGCCGTTCGCCGCCGCGACCCTCGGGTGCGGCGGCTGTTCCCCGACGCCGGGGCCGCCGAGAAGGAGTACTTCGCGGCCACCGGCATCTTCCCGCTCATGCACGTGGTGGTCGTGCGCCGCGACGTCTACGAGCGGTTCCCGTGGGTGGCGCAGTCGCTGTACAAGGCGATGCTGCTGGCCAAGCAGCAGGCCGCCGCCGACCTGTACGACTCCTCCGCGCTAGCTTCATGCTGCCGTGGCTCAACCAGGACCTGGAGCTGGCGCGCGAGCTCATGGGCGACGACTACTGGTCGTACAGGCTGGCGGCGAACCACGAGGTACTCGAGACCTTCCTGCGCTACCACTGGGAGCAGGGCCTGTCCAAGCACCTGCTGACCCCCAAAGGGGATGTTCGCGCCCGAGTCCCTCGAGGCCGCCGTCATCTGATGGTCAGGCAGCGACGACCATCTCCTTGAGGGGCGTGCCGACGTCCTCGGCCGCGTCGGCCGGGATCGACGCGCCGGTGGCCAGCGCCTTGCGCACGACCATGTAGTCGAGCGGGTTGTTCACCGCATCGACCGCGAGGAGCGCGTCCTGCCGGTAGTAGAGGACCGAGAAGCGCTCGCTGTCGGGCTCGCCCCGGACGACGACGCGGTCGTGGCCAGCCGACAGCCCGGCGATCTGCAGCTTCAGGTCGCCCTGGTTCGACCAGAACCACGGGACATTGCGCGAGTCGACGTCGCGCCCGAGCAGGGTCGCGGCGGCGATGCCGGCCTGGGCGACCGCGCTCTGCACTGACTCCAGCCGGACCCTGCCCACCCCGGTCAGCGGGTGCGGGAGTACCGTGCAGTCGCCGGCGGCAACGACGGTCGGGTCGCTGGTGCGGGCGCGCTCGTCCACCACGATGCCCCCCTCGCAGTGCAGGCCCAGCTGCTCGGCCAGCTCCGTGCGCGGCACGACCCCGACGCCGACGACAACCAGGTCGGCAGGCAGCTCCCTGCCGTCGTCCAGGACCACCGCCGACACCGCACCGCCCCCGCCGCGGAAACCGGTGACTGCAGTCTGCAGCAGCACCCTCGTCCCGCGGCGCTCGTGCGCGCGCCGGTAGAAGTCGGAGACGACCCTCGCGACGGCGCGGGCCACGAGCCGGTCGGCGGTCTCGACCACGGTCACCTGCCGGCCCTGAGCGCGGGCGACCGCGGCCGCCTCGAGCCCGATGAACCCGCCGCCGACCACGACGACCCGGTGCGAGGCCGCCAGCCGCACCTGCAGCTGCTCGGCGTCGTCGACGTCGCGCAGGTAGAGGACGCCGCCCAGGTCCGCGCCCGGCACCGCGAGCCGGCGCGGACGGGCGCCGACGGTGAGGGCCAGCCGGTCGAACGCCAGGTCGCGCCCGCCCGAGGTGCGGGCCGTGCCGCCCCCGCCGCCGTCGCGCTCGACCGCCACAACGCGCTCCCCGCAGACCAGCTCGACGCGGACGTCGGAGTACCAGGCGGGGGTGCGGAAGGCGAGGGCCTCCCAGGGCGAGGCCCCGGTGAGGAACTCCTTGGACAACGGCGGCCGCTGGTACGGCGGGTGCGCCTCGGCGCCCACCAGGGTGATCGCGTCCGGGTCGCCGAGTTCGCGCAGCGACGCGGCCAGCTGCACCCCGGCCTGGCTGGCCCCCACGACGAGCGTGCCGCTCATTGCTAGCTCGGGCCGCAACAGGGATCGCCAGTCAGTTCTGCCACGCCGCACGAAGAACTCTGGTTCATCCCAACCTCCCACTAATGGTAGGACCGTAACACCTAGACAGGACCGCGTGGGCCGTGCCACAGTCCCAACAGTCAGAACTCGAACGTGCTTCGCTTACCGAACGGAAGCTCGCATGCCAGGACATCCTGCTCTGGAACACCTCGACGAGACGGACCTCCACGACGGCAGCCGATCTGTGGCGGGCAGAGGCAGCCGACGTAGAGCACCACAGACCACGACGAAATTCGTTAGCCGCTATGGGCTGCTCCTGCTCTGGGCCCTTGAGATCGCCGGTTTTGCGCTGGCGGCACCAGACACCTTCTTCCGGTTGTCGAGCTTCAGCCAGCTTGCTAGCTCACAAGCCGCCCTTGCAGTGCTTGCGCTTGCAGTCGTCCCGACTCTCGCCGTGGACGAAGTCGACCTGTCGGTGGCCGCGGTCATGGGCCTCTCGGCGATCATCTTCGGGCAACTCACCGGTGTTCAGGGCTGGAGTCCCGTCGCGGCGCTGACCGTCGCCCTCGCCGCCGCAGCAGCCACCGGGCTGATCAGCGGCGCCGTGACAGTGTTCCTGAACGTTCAGGGGCTTATCGTCACGCTGGGCATGGGGACACTCGTCCTTGGCCTCACGCTGCTCATCGCCAACTCGCAGACGATCGGCGGCATCTCACCCGCGGTGAGCAGGCTGGTGAACACGAGGGTCGCCGGCATCAACCTGGCCTTCTTCTACGCACTCGCCATCGGCCTCGTCCTGTGGTACCTGCTGCGCCACACCCCCACTGGCCGGTCGATGCTCTTCCTCGGCTTCAACCGCGAGGTCGCTCGGCTCTCCGGCATCAACGGTGACTTGCTTCGCCTGTGCAGCTTCGCCCTCGGAGCGCTTGTCGCTGGAGTCGCGGGAATCATCTCGATCAGCATCGCCGGCGGCGCCGACCCGACGTCCTTTGAGCCACTGCTACTCCCCGCCTTTGCTGCCACGTTCCTTGGAACGCTGGTCTTCACGCCCGGACAGGTCAACCCGCTCGGAACGCTCGTGTCCCTGTACTTCCTCGCGACCGGGATCTACGGCATCCAGCTACTCGGCGCCGGGACCTGGGTCGGCAACGTCTTCTACGGCGGCGCCCTGATCGTCATTATCGCCGTCTCCGGCGTAGCGGCCACGTTCGGCCGCGCTTCTTCGAGGAGGTCCTGATGCTCGACCGGACAATTGCACGACCACGCGGGCCCCTGGCCATGGCAACCGCTACAGCACTGCTACTGACTCTGGCCGCATGCGGCGGCACCGGCCAGTCCACAGGGTCCACAGGATCCACAGGATCCACATCTAATGACGTTCGGGGCGCACGTGACAATCTGGCGCGCTACCTGGAGCCGAGGGCGCCGACAGCCGCCGGCAAGCCGTTCGCCGCTGCCGCGGCGACCGGCAAAGTCGTCGAGGTCATTGATCTCACGGGCGCCAACCCTGCGGTGGCGGCCGTTTCGACAAGCGTACGCAGCGCCCTGGACACGCAGGGCGTAACCGTCCAGCGCTGCGACGCCGGCGGCGTCTCAGTGAAGATCGGCTCCTGCATCGACCAGGGCGTCTCGCAGAAGGTCCAGGCCGTCGTCGTGATCGGCGGCGACCCCAAGACGTACTCACAGGGGGCCGCCTCGGCCAAATCGGCGGGGATCCCGCTGATCTCCGCGCTGGACTTCCCGATGCCGTCGGAGGTCCAGGCCGCCGGCGTCGACGCATCGGGCCTCGCCGAGGACGTGAGTCTCGTCAGCGGCAACGCAGCGCCGCCTGACGCCCTGTCCGGCACCCTGGCCGCCGACTTCATCGTCGCCGACGCCAAAGGCAAGGCCAAGATCCTGTTCATTTCCTCACCCGGCATCGTCGGCTCCGAATATGTGGAGAAGGCGTTCTCGGTCGAGTTGAAGAAGAGGTGCCCGGCCTGCACAGTCATCTCGGCGGGTGTGTCGCTGCCAAATTGGGCGTCGGGCCTCGCGCCGGTCGTGTCTGCGAAACTCGCACAGAACCCCGATATCGGCTATGTGGTCCCGGTGTTCGACCCGATGGCGGCCTATACCAACCCTGCCATCAACCAAGCAGGAAAGAGTTCGGTTAAGGTTGTGACAGTAAACGGCAGTCTGCAGCAGATGCAGGAACTCGCAAACGGCGGCCTCGTGACCGCCGAGGTCGGTCAGAACTTTCCCGAGATGGGACTCATCGCCGCTGACCAAGCGCTGCGCTTCCTGGCCGGAGTCCCCACGGTGCCCAAGGCAGCAGCAAGCGCACGCGTGTTCACCCGAGACAACATCAAGAGCGTCACGGTCGCCGACGCCAACTTCCGGACCGGGGAGTGGTACACGGGAAGCCCGGGTGCCCTTAGGCAGTTCTACTCCTCACTCTGGTCCGGATGAGTGGCGCTGCCGGCGTCATGCCACCCGCGCTGCTTGTGGCGGGCCTCGAGAAGGCCTTCATCGCCGGACGACCGGTCTTGCGCGACGTCAACATCGAGGTCGCCCAAGGCGAGGTGGTAGCGCTGGCGGGCGCCAACGGGTCAGGCAAGTCAACGCTGGTCAAGATCCTCGCCGGCTATCACCAGGCGGACCTCGGCGAGATCTCAGTCGGCGGTACCCGACTTTCCACTCCCGTGCGCCCACAGCAGGTGCGGGCTGCCGGCGTGCGCTTCGTTCACCAGGAGAAGGGCTTCGTGTCCGGGATGAGTGTCCTGGACAACATGTGCCTGGGCCGCGGCTACGCCGGCACCGGGCGCCGGATCCGGTGGCAGGCCGAACGAGCCGACGTCGCCACCGAGCTCCACCGACACAACGTGCCTGTCGCTCTGGATGCCGACGTCGCCTATCTGTCGCCCGCCGAGCGCGCCAAGCTGGCAATCATCCGCGCCATGCACACCCGGCCTGGGGAGCAGCGCCGCACCATTGTTCTTGACGAGGCGACGGCGGCCATGGCGGGGGACGAGAGCCGTGCCTTAGGCGCGTGGCTGCGTGACCTGGCCGTCGAACAACATCTCGGGGTCCTGTTCATCGGGCACCGCCCGGAGGAACTGCGCGAGGTCGCCGACCGCATCTGCGTACTACGAGCGGGGCGCATCGCGCGCACCTTCTCCGCCGGGGAGGCGACCGACGACGGAATCGCCGAAGCACTGGTCGGTGCACCAATGCAGTCCTTCTATCCGCCGCTGCCGCGGTCGGACCGGTCTGCCGGGGCCGCGCTTGACGTGCACGGCCTCACCGGCGGACCGGTGCGCCACATGAGCTTCTCTGTTGACTCCGGGGAGATCGTCGGAATTACCGGCATCGAAGGGTCGGGCTTCGAGCAGGTCCCCTACCTGCTATTCGACCCAACGGCGGGCGGCAGCGGCACCATGACCGTGGACGGCGGGCAGTCCGCCGTGGGACGCACGGCCATCGGCGCCCAACTCCGACGTGGCGTTGCTCTCGTCCCGTCCGACCGCGCCCGGCGCGGGTTCGTGGGCGGCATGACCGTCCGCGAAAACGTCGTGCAGCCGCGACTCTCGCGCTTTCGGCGCGCGGGCTTCTTCTCGTCCGAGCGGGAGAGGTCGGCCGCCCGGTCCGTCATCGACCTGTTCCAGGTAGTCCCGGCGACGACTGAGGCCAAGCTCGCCACCATGAGCGGCGGCAACCAGCAGAAGGTGCTGTTGGGCAAGTGGCTTGCGACCGACCCGAAGGTCCTGCTGCTGCACGAGCCTACCGAGGGCATCGACGTAGCGACGAAGCGGGAAATCTTCCGCATACTCGGTGAGCAGAAGGCGCAAGGCCGTGCCGTGCTCATCGCCAGCATCGAGTATGAGGACCTCGCCCACGTGTGCGACCGCGTCCTTGTCGTCGGCCAAGGCCGGCTTTACACCCAGATCAGCGCACGCGAGGCATCTGGCTCCGACATCATGCGTGCCGCCTACGCCGCCAGCATCAACGGCGGGACCGACCGCGACGCACGCACCGTCTGGTGACGGACTCCGTTTCACCCGAGCGACCCACGTCCCGACGAGAGGACCGAACCAATGACCACGACTAGCCAAGCGGGGGTGCTGCGCGACCGCGTCGCCGTCATCACCGGCGCCGGGCACGGCATCGGGATCAACTACGCACGGCGCTTCGTCCAAGAGGGGGCCGCTGTGGTCCTCGCCGACGTTGACGGAGCGGCGGCCCGCGACCTAGCGCGACAGCTCACTGAGGAAGGCTTCCGCGCGCTTGGACTGCGCACCGACGTGCGGGAGCAGTCGGACGTCAACTCCATGACGAAGGCCGCGTTCGAGAACTTCGGCAGCGTGGACATCCTGGTCAACAACGCGGCACTGTTCGCGACTGTCCCAATGTCGCGCTCCCCCTTCGACCAGATCGAGGTCGAGGAGTGGGACCGAATGATGGCTGTGAACTTGCGCGGCCCCTGGCTGGCCGCCCGGGCCGTCTTCCCATATATGAAGGACCGAGGCTACGGCAAGGTGGTCAACATCAGCTCGGGCACGGCGTTGAAGGGCTCCGCAAGCCGCATTCACTACGTCACCAGCAAGGCGGGCATTCTCGGGTTCACACGGACGCTGGCGCGCGAGATGGGTCCGGCCGGAATCACCGTCAACTGCGTAGCGCCAGGAAGCACCTTGAGCGAGGAGTCCCCAGACGCCGCGACCGTGGCCATGCGCGAGTCGGCCAAGAGCGATCGGGCGCTTGCCCGCGTGCAGCACCCAAAGGACCTCGAGGGCGCAGTGCTGTTCTTCGCCTCGCCCGACAGCGACTTCATCACCGGCCAAACGCTCGTCGTCGACGGCGGCTCCTTCATGCACTGACCTGGGCGCTGTCCGTCACGCGCCTCCGGCTGCCGCCGGCTCCAGCCCTCCGATTGATTGAAGGCACAGGGAAATGACTCTTGCGCAGCAGGACGCCTCGGCAGCCTCGTCGACCCATCGCGATGACACCCCACAGCAGGCCAGCAGCACGTTGCCGGTCATCAACCCGGCGACAGAGGAGCAGATCGGGACGATACCGGCGAACACCACCACCGACGTTGCCGCAGCGGTCGAACGTGCTCGGGAGGGCGGCCGCGAGTGGGCGTCGTACTCATGGCGCCGGCGCTGCGACCTGCTCCTCGATCTGGGCCGCCGACTGGCTGACGTCGCAGACGACTTGGCACTCACCGACACTATCGACTCCGGCAACCCGATTAGCGGGATGCGGCACGACGCCGCGCGCGCGGGCGAGGAGCTGCGCTACTTCTCGGGGCTGGGCGGCGAGGCGAAAGGCGACACCATCCCGTGGACCGCTTCGCAGTTTGGGGTGACGATGCGCGAGCCGTACGGCGTGGTAGGCCGGATCACTGCCTACAACCATCCCCTGCTCTACGCCGTCGGCAAGTCGGCGGCACCCCTGGTGGCCGGAAACGCCGTCATCCTCAAACCGTCGGAGCACACTTCGCTGTCGACGATCCGCTTCGTAGACCTCGCCGCGGGGCTGCTACCGGAGGGTGTCCTGAGTGTCGTCACCGGTACCGGTGCAGAAGCGGGGAACGCCCTTGTCGAGCACCCGGGGGTACCGCGCATCGCCTTCACCGGTGGTGTCCCGACCGGGCGCGCCGTCCTCCGAGCCGCTGCTGAGCACATCAAGCACGTGAGCCTCGAGCTGGGCGGCAAGAACCCCATGGTGGTCTTTCCTGACGTCGACCTTCCCGCCGCCGCCGCCGCGGCGGTGAGTGGCATGAACCTGCGGCGCTCGACCGGACAATCATGTCAGTCCACCTCCCGAATGCTGGTCCACACCTCGATCGCGCAAGAGTTCACCGATCGCCTGGTGACACTGGTGGACGCACTGCGCATCGGCGACCCGCAGGGCGACGACGTCGAGGTCGGTCCGTTGAGTTTCAATGAGCACTACCAGCGCGTTCTCGACTACGTCGAAGTCGGAAAGTCGGAGGGGGCGACTCTCGTGACAGGTGGAAAGCGACCCGTAGGGCTGGACCGCGGGTACTACCTCACGCCGGCCGTCTTCACTGACGTCGATCCGCGGATGCGGATCGCGCAGGAGGAGATCTTCGGCCCGATCATCTCGGTGCTGACATGGACCGACGTGGACCAGATGGTGGAGCTTGCCAACGGCGTCGAGTACGGCCTGACCGCCAACGTCTGGACCCGGAGCCTGACGTCTGCGTTTCAAGCCACTCAGCGCCTCGACGCCGGGATGGTCTGGGTCAACGGCGAGGCAACCCGACCAGCGGGCGTGCCCTTCGGCGGCTTCAAGCACAGCGGCATCGGCCAGGAAGGCAGCCTCGGCGAGCTCCTGGGCTACACCCGGGAAAAGAGCGTGATCATCAACCTCGTCTGAGTGCGTCGCCTGCGCAGCCGATCACGCCAGTCGTCCAGGAGCATCATGAGTATTACGTACCAGCTGTCACCGCTCGTTGTCGGCATGTTCCCATCCTTTCCGGTTGACCGGTTCGTGCACGGCAGCACGGACGCTTCTGCACCCCCCGCGCCATGCGTCGCCTGGCTCGCGACCGGCTCGGACGGGTCGCGCGTGCTGGTCGATACCGGACCCTCGGCGCCGACACCGACGACGGCCGCCTTTCATGCGCAGTTGGAGGTCCGGCCTGAGCACCGGATTGACTCTGCGCTGCGTGCGCGTGGCGTGGACCCGGACGAGATCCGTACGGTCGTTCTGACGCACCTGCACTACGACCACTGCGGGCACGGGGATTTGCTGGCCAAAGCCGAGTTCCTCGTCCAGCGGGTCGAGCTGCAACAAGCGGTCTCTCCGTTGGCACACCACTGCGGCGGGTACGAGGTCGGCTACCCGGGTGTGACGCCGGCCTGGATGTCAGTCTTTGACCGGATACGTCCAGTGGAGGGAAAGGCGGAGGTAGCGCCCGGATGCACCATGCTCCACCTCCCTGGACATACTCCCGGTTCGGCGGGCGTGGTCTTCGCGACAGGGGTCGGTCGCGTCGCCGTAGCGGGGGACCTGGTCAACCGCCTGGAGAACTGGGCGGGACCGGAGGGGGGCCATGCAGCGCCCGGCCTGTTCAGCGACCTCAACGACTGTCACGCCTCTTTTCAACTGTTGGAGCGCGAGGCGGACAAGGTACTCGCCTCCCACGACTTCCGGGCACTGGTGCCCGTGCCGAGCTAGGACACCAGTCCCGACCCGTGCTGTTGCTGTAAAGGAGTGAAGCCATGACGCACTTTGTCCTCGTACACGGGGCCTGGCACGGCGGCTGGGCCTGGCAGCCCGTCCGCGCTCTACTGGAGGCCGTAGGGCAGCAAGTGACATCGCCGACCCTCCAGGCCTGGGCGCCGACGACGATCCGACCGGCATCACGCTGCACGACTGCGTTGACGCGCTGGTCCGGCATGTGGAGTCGGCCGATCTGCAGGACGTCACCCTGGTCGGACACAGTTGGGGGGGCATCGTCGCTGGCGGCGCGTCGCCGCGGCTCGCCGGCCGGCTCAGGCACCTCATCATGGTCAGCGCATTCGTGCCACGCGTCGGCGAGGCCCTGGTCGACCTGGTGCCAGCCGAGCATGTCGGACTCTTCGAGCAGCTCGTGAGTGAGTCGGTCGCCCGTACCGTCCTGCCGCCGCTTTCGGTATTCCAGGACATGTTCATGAACGACGCGGCGCTCGAGAGCTCCGCACTGGCCTTCTCGCTGATGCGGCCACAGCCCTGGCGGACGTTCACCGATCCGCTGGCGCCCGAGATGGACTTCCATTCCCTAGACGTCCCGAAGACGTTCATCGTCGCGCAGGACGATAAGGCTCTGCCTGCTGAGCACAGCTGGGTGCCTCGGTTCTCCGACGCGCTCGGCGGCGACCTGCAGACGATCGCCGGAAGCCACGAGGCGATGTTGACGCAGCCAGCAGCTCTGGCCACGGCACTGCTCAAGATAGTCAGATGAGGCCTTCCGGGGCCGAGCGAGTGAACCGCGCCCCCTCGAGTGGCCGGCGATGAGCACGCAGTTCGTGCTGGTTCACGGTGGGTGGCATGCTGGCTGGGCTTGGCGGCCGGTCCGGGCGGTCCTCGAAGCCGCCGGACACCGTGTAAGCACACCTACGCTGCCCGGCTTCGGCAGCGACGATGACCCCACGAATGTGACGCTGAGCGACTGTGTCGAGTACCTGATCCGGCACGTGAACGGTCGCGACCTCCAAGAGGTCGTCCTCGTCGGACACAGCTGGGGCGGCATCGTCACGGGCGGCGCGGCACCAGCAATCCTTGGCCGGTTGCGGCAACTCGTCTTCGTCAGTGCCTACCTGCCTCGGCCCGGGCAGTCGATGCTGGACCTGCTGCCCGCTGAACGGGCCGTGGAATACTCTCGACTAGCGGAGGACTCGCCCACACGCAGCGTGCTGCCCTCGCTGAGCGCCTTCCAGGAGCGTTTCATGAATGACGTGCCGGCACACTCGTCGGCGATGATTCACGGGCTGCTGCAGCCGCAGCCGTGGCGCACGTGGGCCGACGCCCTGGCAGACGACATGGACTTTCGCACACTCGACATACCGCGGACCTACCTCGTGCCCGACGACGACATCGCCGCCGGGGCGGACGCGCACAGTTGGACGAGCCGCTACGCACAGGCCTTCGACGGGGCTATCGCCCGGTGCGCCGGAGGACACGAGGCGCTGCTCACTCAGCCCCTGGCCATGGCAGAAGCACTGATGGCTGCGGCAGGGCGCACGCAGCGGCAGCCCGGCCGGTGAACAGACCGAGGCGTCCGGTGGGGTCAACGGACTGGCTGCTCCCGCTATGACAGCACCGGAACACGTTCGCACAGCGGAAACCGTGGTTGAAAGGCCGGAAGGCGAGGAGCCGCCCCACCACCGACAGGAGTTCATGGGTGGCCTAGCCAAGGGCCTGCACATCTTGGAGTCCTTCAATCCACACACCCCCCAACTGACCGTAGCCACCGCTGCACATGCCGCCGGCTTGAGCCCGGCTGCGGCTAGGCGCTGCCTGCGGACGCTAGAGTCACTTGGTTACCTCAGCTACGACGGAAAATACTTTCGGCCTACGGCCCGACTGGCCCGCCTGGCATCGTCCTACCTGTCGGCGTCGCCCCTGCCGCTACTGGCCCAACCACACCTCGCCGCGGTCCGTGACGCTATCGGGGAGTCCATCTCCCTGGGCATCCTCGACGGACAGTCGGTGACGTTCGTGGCCCGCGCCGAGGCCCGGCAGGTCATCACCACAGGAGTGCGCATCGGGTCGCACATGCCGGCGCATGCGTCGGCAGCAGGACGAGTCTTCCTGTCAGCGATGAGCGACGACGTGCTGCAGGAGTACCTGGAGGGATGCGAGTACACCAGGACCGGGCCGAACACCCTGCTCACCCTCGATCTGGTCCGGGACCGTGTCGAGCGCGCCCGGCATGACGGCTTCGCCTTCACGGACGAGGAGCTGCAGCCAGGTGTCAGGTCTATCGCAGTGCCGGTCCGGGACGCCACTGGCATCGTGCGGGCCACCTTGAGCGTGGCCACCACATCCAGCCGCGAGACGCTCCCACGCATGGAGCAAAGGTACCTTCCCGTACTGCAAACCGAGGCCGACCGGCTCGGCGCCAAGATCTGAACGAGCCTGCTGCGGGCGCGACCAAGTCCTTCGCGCCGCAAGGCCGGCTTCGCGACGTAGTCCCGCACCGAGAAGTACGTACGTCAGCTCGCTCATGTCGTGCTCGTCGACGAGACGGGCCAGCACCCGCCGGGCAGTTGTGCTGCTACTTCGGCCACGCCGTCAGATCCTCGATCAGCATCGCGTCGATCAGCAGCCTCGCCGCCTCGAGCTTCGGGGCGACCCGCACCGGCACCTTCCGAGGTGCCGGGACCGCTGACGCCAGCGCCGCCCAGACCCCGTCGCCGGTGCACCCCGTGGCGCTTCGCCAGCGCCCGGCTCGAGAGCTCCTTTGGGGCGGGTATTGCGGCGGATTGCCTCGTACAGATCCACCCGCGTCCCCAATCCGGGCCCTCCCGCCAGAGTCGTTGATTGCGACCATGCGGGTGCGGGCGCACCTCGACCGACAGCGACAAGCCCAGGTGTCCGTAAGTGGGGCCAGATCAAGCCGGGCGGACTGCCAGAACAGAAGTGGGGTCTCCATCTCGCTGCCGTGACTTCTGAGGTCGCCAGGTCTCCTGGTCGCGCCAGGACAGGCCGGTCTGTTGGCGTTCGAGGCTGCGCGGAAGCATCCGTTTGCGGACCGGTGGTGGTGGTGGCGGCGGTCGGGTCCGGCCGGCCTTGCGCAGCTCGTTGTAGGTCAGGGCGTCACCTTGGACGGCCTGGTGCAGGAGACGCTGGAACAGCAGGCCGCGGCTGGCTGAGTTGCGGCGGTTGAACCGGAAGACCCACTCGTCGAAGTAGGCCTGCACGTGCTCGGGGCTGATCG